>Ga0351959_1040_pt1 | contig 17810 bp, 3 predicted proteins | sample TotcelT113001M13_FD_206836 | JGI IMG/M metagenome (GOLD analysis project Ga0351959, IMG submission 206836) | Enriched cells from coal bed in the Powder River Basin, Montana, United States - Total cells T11 rep3 HSBNCT.T11.300.1.M13 ...
GCAGGAGCGTCTCTGGTTCCTGGACCAACTGGAGCCCGGCAGCACGGCATATAATATGCCGTCTGCGGTGCGACTGCGGGGACCGCTCGACGTGGAAGCCTTGGAGCGCAGTTTCCAGTCGCTGGTGGAACGGCACGAGACGCTTCGGACCACATTTCCGAGTGTCCAGGGGCAGCCACGACAGGCGATTATCGACCGGCTGGAAATCCGGTTGCCGGTTGTCGATCTACGTGACATGCCTAGCGAAACGCGTGAAGCAGAAGTCCGTCAGCGGGCGGAAGCGGAGGCGCACACGCCGTTCGATCTGGCCAGTGGCCCGCTGTTCCGCGCCGAGTTGCTGCGGCCAGGCGAAGCGGAGTACGTACTGCTGGTGACGATGCATCACATCGTTTCCGACGCGTGGTCACAAGACGTGCTGATCCAGGAAGTGGCGACGCTGTACGAGGCGTTCAGCCAGGGAAAGCCCTCGCCGCTTGAACCGCTTTCGATTCAGTACGCGGACTACGCGGTTTGGCAGCGTGGATACTTGGAAGGAGAATCGCTGGAACGGCAGTTGTCATACTGGACGGAGCAGTTGGGCGGAGCGCCAACTTCGTTGAATCTGCCCACAGATCGTTCCCGTCCGGAGATACAGAGCCACCGCGGCGCCTCGGAGACGATGTGGCTGTCAAACGCGTTGAGTGAAGCCCTGCGTGAACTCGGCCGCCGGCATGGGGCGACGTTGTTCATGACGCTGCTGGCGGCCTTCAAGGTGCTCCTAAGTCGGCTTTCCGGCCAAGAAGATATTTTGGTGGGCACCCCGATCGCGGGACGAAACCGGAGGGAGGTCGAGAGCCTTATTGGCTTCTTCATCAACACGTTGGTGCTTCGTACCGACCTGTCGGAGGCTCCAACGTTCGAGGACCTTTTGACTCGTGTACGCGAAGTAGCGTTGGGAGCCTATGCTCATCAGGACATCCCCTTTGAAATGCTGGTCAAAGAGCTGCAGCCGGACCGGGACTTAACCCGGACCCCCTTGTTCCAGGTGCTATTCAACATGCTCAACCTTCAGGAGCCATCGCTGAGGACGGGAGAGCTAGAATTGGAATCAATCGGCAACCGCGAACGGGATTCCAAGTTCGACCTGACGGTCTACGCCTCGGAAAGTGGGGACCACATCCGGTTTGCCCTGGTTTACAACGCCGACCTGTTCGATCGGGATCGCGTGGTGGAGATGCTCGACCAGTTTCAGTTCCTGCTAGAGCAGATCATCGCCGAACCCCACGCGGGTATCACGTCGTACTCCCTGGTGCGTGAGGTGGAGGACGGGCGGCTTCCCGATCCGTCTTTGCCGCTGGATGAACCGCGTTACGAACCGGTCACCGAGTTGTTCGCAAGTTGTGCCCAGGCAGCCCCCGAATCTCTGGCCGTGTGTCAGGGCGAGCGAGCTTACTCGTACGGAGATCTCCGCCAGCGGGCCGAGGCGTTGGCGCACACGCTGGTGGCTGACGGCGTCCGTCGTGGCGACGTGGTGGCCCTGACGGGCCGGAAGAGTCCGGGGCTGATCACCGCCATGCTCGGAATCTTCTCCAGCGGCGGTGTGCTGCTGCCGATCGATGACCGGCTGCCGGTCGAGCGAAAACGGTTGATGTTGCGCGAGGCCAGGGCGGGCCACTTGATATTCGTCAGCGGCACGGCTGCGGAGGATGAGTGGTTCCAGCAAGATGCCCACTTGTCCGTGCTGACCGTCGATCCCGACAGCATGCAGAGCGACGGGGAGAAAATGCGCGCGGACGCTGCGAATCCGCCGCTTCCCATACTGGAACCGGATGATGCCGCCTACATCTTCTTCACGTCAGGCACCACCTCGACGCCCAAGGGCCTGCTGGGATGCCACAAGGGCCTCAGCCATTTCGTCCAATGGCAGGGCGACACGTTTGACATCGGTCCCGAAGACCGCGTGGCGCAATTGATGGGCATCTCGTTCGATGCGGTGTTGCGAGATGTCTTCCTGCCCCTGACGCGCCGGGCGACGCTCTGTCTGCCGGAATCGCAGGACTCTCAGGATTATGTCCCCGTCGACATGCTGCACTGGATGCAGGCGGAGCGGATCACGGTTCTGCATACCGTTCCGGCGCTGGCCCAGACGTGGCTGGCCACCGTCTCGGAAGAAACCTCGCTGCCGGATCTGCGGTGGACGTTTTTCTCTGGCGAGCCGCTGACTGACTCGCTGGTCGGCCGCTGGCGCAGGGTGACCGGCGGCTACGGCCAGGTCGTGAATATGTACGGTCCGACGGAAACGACGATGGTCAAGTGTTATTGCATTGTCCCGGAGGAAATCCAGTGGAGCACGGCGCCAGCCGGCCGGGCGATGCCCCAGACGCAGGCGCTGGTCATGGCCCGCGATTACCGGCTGTGCGGGTTCGGCGAGGTCGGCGAGATCGTCCTCCGCACACCGTTCCGCACGTTGGGGTACATCAACGCGCCTCAGGAACAGGAAAAGCGTTTCGTCCCCAATCCGTATCGACAAGATCCGACCGACCTGCTGTACCGCACGGGCGATCGAGGCCGCTATCGCCTGGACGGTCAACTGGAGATTCTGGGGCGCGAGGACGATCAGGTGAAGATCCACGGCGTGCGGGTCGAGCCGTCCGAGATCACCGCGACACTGGCCCAGCACCCGGACGTGGAAGCGTGCTATGTGGCCGCGTCAACCGATCCCGAAGGTCAGAAGTATTTAGTGGCTTATTTCGTGGGCACGGCGCCCGGCCAGGAAGATGTGATAGCGTTGCGCAACTATCTGGCGGAAAAACTGCCTGCGGCTCTGGTTCCCAGGGCATACGTTCCCATGCCCGCCTTGCCGCTGACGCCCAGCGGCAAAGTCGACCGCCGCTCGCTGCCCGAACCGGCGACCGCTGGCCTGGTTTCCCGTCAGCCTTACGTCGCTCCGCGAACGCCGACCGAAGACTTTCTGGCAGAGATCTGGTCGGAACTGCTGAATGTGGATCAGGTGGGCATGCACGACAACTTCTTCGCTCTTGGCGGGCATTCGCTATTGGCCGTGCGAGTCGTCTCACGGGTGCGCAGTCTGTTCAACGTGGAACTGCCGTTGCGGGAGTTGTTCGAAGCACCCACGATCGATGAGCTGGCCGAACGGATACAAGCAGCTCGGGAGCGGGGCACTGTGGTGCGGCCGCCCATCGTTCCGATTCCGCGGGATGGCGAACTGCCATTGTCGCTGACGCAGGAGTCACTCTGGTTTCTTGACCAATTGGAGATCGAGCGTGCGACCTATACTCGCTACCGGGGATTACGTCTCATCGGCCCGTTGGACGTGCCCGCTCTGGAGCGCACACTGCATGAGATCCTTCGGCGGCACGAAGCACTGCGGACTCGATTTCCGGAAATCGACGGCCGGCCGGTGCAAGTGATCGAACCGCCGGATCCGCGGCCACTGCGATTTGTCGATCTGAGCCTGCTTCCCGAAGCGGAGCGGGAATCCGGACTAAGAAACCAGGTCTCGCAGGAGGTCCAGCAAACGATCGATCTCCAAAACGGACCTCTCATCCGCCTCACCCTGTTCCGATTGGCAGAGGAAGAACACGCCGTGCTCCTGACCACGCACCACATCATCTACGACGGCTGGTCCGTGGCAGTCTTGGCGCGGGAATTGTCCGTCCTTTATCAAGCCTACTCCTCAGGGCAGCCGTCGCCGTTGCCGGAATTGCCGATCCAATACGCCGACTTTGCGGCGTGGCAGCGACAGATGTTGCAGGGCGAAACGTTCGAGCGGTTGCACGGCTATTGGTCCAAACAGCTCGCAAATGTGCCGCCTCTGGAACTGCCCACGGACTATCCGCGCCCGGCTATCCGCACGACACGCGGCGCCCGCGCCGCCTGCGATTTTTCCCCCGAATTGAGCGCAGCCCTGTCGGAGTTCTGTCGCCAGGAAAGCGTCACGCCCTATATGGCCCTGTTGGCCGGACTGCAAATTCTACTTGCTCGCTACAGCGGCCAGGGCGACTTCGCAATCGGCTCCCCATCCGCCAATCGCACCCAGCGGGAAACGGAAGGGTTAATCGGCTACTTCATCAACGTGCTCGTAATGCGGTCCGACCTCTCCGGCGGTCCCAACTTCCGTGAGCTCGTGCGCCGCGTCCGGCAGACGGTGCTGGACGCTTTCGACCATCAGGACATGACTTTGGACCATGTGGTGGACGCGGTCAAACCGCAACGCGACCTGAGCCGGCACCCGCTGTTCCAGGTGATGTTCGTACTCCAAAACACGGAACGGGCGGTATTGCAGGGTGGAAGTGATGAGAGACTGCGACTTGCCTCGCTTGGGATTCGAGATCCGGATGCCCTGGAACGCTCCTCCTATTTTGATCTCATGCTGGGGCTTTACGAGACCGAGCAGGGATTCCAGGGGGGAATCAACTACAACACCGATTTGTTCCGCTCGGATACGATCGATCGGATGGTGCAACACTTCCGGGTGCTGTTGGCCGAAGCGATTGCAGATCCCGATCGTCCGGTTTCCTCGTTGTCGCTTCTCACGGACGAAGAGCGGCGGCAATTGGTCGTCCAATGGAACGACACGGAAACCGATTTCCCGCTCGACGTGTGCATCCACACACTGTTCGACGAACAGGTCGAGCGGTCTCCGAATGCTGTGGCCTTGATCGACGGTTCGACGCAGTGGACCTACCGCGAACTGAACGAGCGGGCAAACCAATTGGCCCATTGGTTACAGCACCATGGCGTAGTCCCGGACCAGGTGGTCGGCGTGAGGCTGCCACGCTCAGCAGACTTCGTCGTGGCAATCCTCGGCGTGCTGAAAGCGGGTGGCGCGTACCTGCCGCTCGACACCCTGCTGCCTGCTGAGCGGCTGCACTTCGTTCTGGAAGACGCAGAAGTCGATCTCGTGGTGACCCGGCAACAGTTGCGGGGTGACTTGCCGGATGGTCTGGAACACGTCGTTTGCGTGGACGCGGACCGGGAGCAGATCGGATCATGCCTTGTGGATAATCCGGTGGGGCAGGCCGCGTGTGAGAATTTGGCCTACGTGATCTACACGTCCGGTTCGACCGGGCGTCCCAAAGGCGTCATGATCGAGCACCGGGCGCTGGTCAACTACACACAAGCGGCGGCGACGGAATACAGCATCACGTCGGCCGACCGCGTGCTTCAGTTCGCCTCGGTCAGCTACGATGCCCACGTGGAGGAGATCTATCCGTGTTTGACTCGCGGCGGCACCCTGGTGCTTCGCAGCGAGGACATGCTGGATTCGTACGAGAGGTTTTTGAGCCTGTGCCATCAGTGGGAACTGACGGTACTCACGCTCCCGACAGGTTTCTGGCGCGAATTGACGGCCGCCCTGGACACGGAGGGGCTGACGTTGCCCGGCGCGGTGCGCGTGATGATTATTGGCGGCGAACAGGCGCTGGCCAGTGATGTGACGAAGTGGTTTGACTGCGTCGGGGATGGCGTGCGGCTGCTGAACACGTACGGGCCGACGGAAACCACGGTGGTGGCCAGCTCAGCGGAATTGGGCTCGGCCGACGGCCAAGCGGATCGAGTGCCCATCGGCCGGCCCCTGGCGAACATGCGAACGTACGTCCTGGACGGCGCGCTTCAGCCGGTTCCGATAGGAGTCCACGGCGAACTGTACATCGGCGGCGAAAGTGTCGCCCGCGGCTATCTGAAGCGGCCGGAGCTTACCGAGCAGTGCTTCCTGCCGGATCCATTCGTGGAGTCGCGTGGCGCCAGGATGTACAAGACGGGGGACCTGGTCCGTTGGCGTGCTGACGGTCGTTTGGAGTTTGTCGGTCGCGTGGACCATCAGGTGAAGATCCGTGGTTTTCGCATCGAACCAGGTGAGGTAGAGCAGGTTCTGAGCGAACACCCGTTGCTGGCAGAGGCGGTCGTCGTCGCCCGCGAGCGTGCCCTTGGCGATCTGCAGTTGGTGGCCTACTTGGTCGGGAAAGACGACGCGGCGCCGACGATTCCGGAAATGCGTCGATTCCTGGCCGATCGGATCCCCGACTTCATGATCCCGGCGGCCTTCGTGCCGCTCGATTCACTCCCCACCACCACCAGCGGCAAGGTGAACCGCCGGGCGTTGCCGGAACCCGACTGGAGTCGCTCGACACTGCATGGTGACTTCGTCGCGCCCCGGACGCCCACCGAGAAATCCCTGGCCGAGATTTGGTCGGACGTGCTGAACATCGACCAGGTGGGAGTCCACGACAACTTCTTCGATTTGGGTGGGAACTCGCTCTCGGCAATTCGCTTGACCTCGCGCGTGCGAGACCGGCTATCAGCCGAATTGCCGCTGATCGCAATATTCACCGCACCCACGGTAGCCGAGCTGGCCGAACGAATTGAAGCGGCGCGACAAGCCGGGCACGCGGCACACCTGCCGCCCGTCCAACCGACTTCTCGAGACGGACATCTGCCCCTGTCGTACGGCCAAGAAGCGCTATGGTTGACGAGCAAGATCCAGCAAGGCCCTTCGCCCTACGTCATGCATCCGGCTCTCCGCATCAACGGTCCGCTCGATGTGCCGGCCTTGGAACGGACGGTGAACGAGTTGCTTCGACGTCACGAGGCTTTGCGCACCACATTCTCTGAAGTTGACGGCCAACCGGTGCAGGTCATTGCACCCTGCACCCACTACGAACTGCCCCTGATCGATCTGAGCCATCTGCCAGCCGAGGAGCGTGAAAACCAAGTGCGGCGTTACGCACGACAACAGTCTCAACGCCCGATCGATCTGGCCCGAGGCCCCTTGGCGCGGATAGAACTAGTCAAGCTGCATGAAAATGAACACGCGGTTCTAATTGGCCTGCACCATATCATCTACGACGGCTGGTCGCTGGCGGTGTTGCGTCGCGAGTTGTTGGCGCTCTACCAGGCATTCGCTGCTGGTTCGCCATCGCCGCTGGGCGAATTGTCGATCCAGTACGCCGATTTCGCGGTCTGGCAACGCAAACGCTTAGAAGGAGAAGTCTACCAGAACTTACGCAGTTACTGGCTCCAGCAGTTGGAGGGCCTGCCTCCGCTGGAATTGCCCGCCGATTTCCCCCGGCCTCGGATGCGCACCACGCGCGGCGGCGGCTGGCAGGGCACGTTGTCCCGCGAACTCAGCCGAGGGCTGAACGAGTTGGCCCAGGACGAACAGGCGACGCTCTTTGTGGCTTTGATGGCCGCGTTCCAGGCGATTCTGGGCCGTTACAGCGGCCAGGAAGATTTCGCGGTGGGCACCCCGGTGGCCGGTAGACTTCGGCCGGAAACGGAGAACGTGATCGGGTTCTTTGTGAACACGCTGGTTCTTCGCGCGGACTGTTCGGACGACCCCACGTTCCGGGAAATGGTGGGTCGGGTCCGCGAAACGGCTCTGGAAGCCTTTGACCATCAGGAGATGCCCTTCGAGTGGCTGGTTCAGGAACTGAGCCCCCGACGCGACCCGAGTCGGCATCCTGTGTTCCAGGCGATGTTGGTGCTTCAGAACGCTCCGTCGCAGTTGCCGGGGATGAAGTCACGTGACTTGGAAGAGTTGGCTCAGTTCAGGTTGCGCGGTCTGGACACAGGGTCGACGGAAGGAGCCGCGGATTTCGACCTCCTCGTCTCGGCGGTTGAAACGGACCAGGGTATCCGACTCTCGGTCGGTTATCGGAAAGATCTGTTTGAGGATGCGACGATCGAACGGATGATGGAGCATTTCCAAGTTCTGCTGCAGGCCGTTGTGGACGACCCGGACGAACCGATATCTCAGTTGTCGTTGATGACCGAACGGGAACGACAACAAGTGCTTCTCGACTGGGGCCGATCCGAAGCTCCGCAATCACCCTGTGTGCATAGCCTGTTCCAGGAGCAAGTGGAGCGGACGCCGGACGCAGAGGCCGCAGTCTTTGGCAGTCAAGCCGTCACCTATCAGGATCTGAACGCCCGCGCCAATCAGCTGGCTCATTACTTGCACGAGTTGGGAGTCGGTCCAGATGCGCTGGTGGGAATATGCCTGGAACGATCCTTGGACCTACCCGTGGCCGTTCTCGCCGTGTTGAAAGCGGGAGGCGCTTACGTGCCGCTGGATCCTGCGTATCCGCAAAAGCGGCTACAAACGATCGTTGAAGACTCCCAGGCCTCAGTGATCCTGACACAGCGGGCCTTGGTTGGTCGTTTACCGGAGTGCCCGGCCCGACTGATTTGCGTGGACGAGGACGAATCGATCACCCAGCGGTCTCCCGATAATCCCACTTGGCCCGTGACGGATGCGAATCTGACATACGTGCTTTACACCTCGGGCTCAACTGGAAAACCTAAGGGAGTGGCCATGGAGCACCGCCCACTGGTGAACCTGATCAATTGGCAGGTTCAAGCATCGTCGCTCAGTGTGGGAGCCAGAACGCTGGCATTCACCTCGATCAACTTTGACGTGTCCTTCCAGGAGATGTTCGCCACGTGGTGCTCCGGCGGCTCGTTGGTGCTGGTCGACGAAGCAACCCGCCTCGATCCGTTCCAACTGCTGAAGTTCCTGGAGGAACAGCAAATCCAGCGTCTCTTTGCGCCCTTCGTGGCATTACGGCAATTGGCCGAGGCGGATGGAAGCTCCGATCCGTGCAAAGCGCCCCTCGAGGAGATCATCACTGCCGGGGAACAACTCCAAATCACGCCCCAAATCGTCAAGTTTTTCGAGCGACACGGCGGCTGCAAACTGCACAATCAATACGGACCGACCGAAGGACACGTGGTGACGTCGTTCACGCTGAGCGGACCGCCCAGCCAGTGGCCACCGCTACCCCCTATCGGCCGTCCCATCGCCAATGCGCGAATCTACATCCTGGATGCACGGCGCCAGCCCGTTCCGATGGGACTGCGGGGCGAATTGTACATCGGCGGCGCCCCCGTGGCGCGAGGCTACCTTGGTCGTCCCGATCTTACCGAAGAGCGGTTCGTTGCCGATCCCTTCTCGGAGAATCCGTCCAACCGTATGTACAAGACCGGCGATATGGCCCGCTGGTTGCCGGACGGGAACATCGAGTTCATCGGCCGTTCCGACGCGCAAGTCAAGATCCGCGGTTTCCGCGTCGAACTGGGCGAAATTGAAGCGGTCCTGAGCCAACACCCAGCCGTCCAACAGGCAGTCGTGACGGATTGGGAGGCAGGTCCGGGGGATACTCGCTTGGTAGCGTACGTGGTCGTCAGCGACGAACCTATCGATGCCGCGGACAGTACAGACCGCATCCACGAGTTGAGGGAGTTTCTGAAAGCCACACTGCCTGACTACATGATTCCGCAGGCTTTTACCTTGATGAACACTTTGCCACTGACGCCGAGCGGCAAAGTCAATCGCCGCGCACTGCCCGAGCCGGATATCTCGCGTGCGAGTTCCGGAACGGAGTACGTCGCGCCGACGACGGAAACGGGCAAGAAGATCGCGGCAATTTGGCAGGAAGTACTCAAGTTCGAGCCCATTGGCGTCCACGACGATTTCTTCAACCTGGGAGGCCACTCGCTGCTGGCCAGCCAAGTCCTCTCGCGGATCAACCAGACGCTCGACACGCGTTTGACGCTACGCGATCTTTTCGAGAAGCCCACCATTGCAGGACTCGAAGAGCAGATTCTCTCCGCCGCTCAGGAAGGTCCGGGAATCAGTTTGCCACCCATCCGGCCGGTTCCGCGAAACGCGGGCCTGCCCCTGTCCTACAACCAAGAAGGGTTGTGGCTGATCAGCAAGTTCCAGCGAGGCCGGTCGCCCTACGTCATGCATCCGGCCCTCCACATCAACGGCCCACTCAACGTACCGGCCCTGGAACAGACGGTCAACGAATTGCTGCGACGTCACGAGTCGCTGCGCACGACGTTCGCCGAAGTGGATGGCGAGCCGGTGCAGGTCATCGCTCCCTACAGTCACCGCGAACTGCCCCTGATCGATCTGAGCGAATTGCCCCTCGCAGAGCGGGAAGAGGAAGTGCAACGCTATGCACGACAAGAGTCTCAACGCCCCGTCGATCTGGCCCAAGGTCCCTTGGCGCGGATGGAAGTGGTCCGACTGCAGGAGGATGAGCACGTGGTGTTGGTGGGGATGCACCACATCATCTACGACGGCTGGTCGCTGGCGGTTTTGCGTCGCGAGCTGTTGTCGCTCTACCAGGCCTTCGCGGCGGGTTTGCCATCGCCGTTAAGCGAGTTGCCGATTCAGTACGCCGACTTCGCCGTCTGGCAACGCGAGCGATTGGAGGGAGCAGTTTACGAAGCCCTGCGCCGTTACTGGCTCCAGCAGTTGGAGGACCTTCCTCCGCTGGAATTGCCCACCGATTTTCCCCGGCCCAAGATGCGCACCACGCGTAGCGGGAGGCATCTTTGCGCGTTATCCAGCGAGCTGAGCCGAGGGCTGACAGAGTTGGCCCAGGATCAGCAGGCCACGCTGTTCATGGCGCTGATGGCGGCGTTTCAGACGATTCTGAGCCGTTATAGCGGTCAGGAGGATTTCGCCGTGGGCGCTCCCGTGGCCGGTCGGCTTCGGCCGGAGACGGAGAACCTGATTGGTCTCTTCGTGAACACGCTGGTTCTGCGAGCGGATTTAACGGACGACCCCACGTTCCGGGAGTTGGTTGGCCGGGTGCGCGAAACGTCGCTGGCGGCCTTCGACCGTCAGGAAATGCCTTTTGAACGACTGGTTCAGGAACTGCGTCCGCGACGGGACCCAAGTCGGCATCCTGTGTTTCAGGCGATGTTGGTACTTCAGAATATCCCACAGCAGTCGTCAGCGTTGAAGTCATCTGAGGTGGAGGACTTATCTCAGTTCAGGCTGAGCGGTCTGGACACGGGCGCGACGGAGGGAGCCACGGATTTCGACCTCCTCGTCTGTGCCTACGAGAGCGACCAAGGTGTGCAATTGTCTATGGACTATCGGAAGGATCTGTTTGAGCATGCGACGATCGAGCGGATGCTGGAGCATTTCCAGGTTCTGTTAGCGGAAGCCGTTGCTGATCCGGATCGCCCGGTCTCCGCCCTGCCGCTTATCTCGGAAGAAGAACGGCGACAAATGGTCGTCCAGTGGAATGACACGGCGACAGACTTTCCGCGCGATGTGTGCATCCACGAACTGTTCGCCGACCGGGCCGCAGATCAACCCGATGCAACCGCTGTGGTCTTTGGAGACGATCGGCTCAGCTATCGCCAGCTCAACGAACAGTCTAATCAACTTGCCCACCATCTCCGCAGCTTAGGCGTAGGCCCCGACGTATTGGTCGGGATCTACGCGGAGCGATCCATGGAGATGGTGGTCGGGCTGTTGGGAGTTCTCAAGGCGGGCGGGGCGTACGTCCCCCTGGATCCCAGTTTCCCCCAACAGCGGATCCAGCTGATGCTGGAAGACACGCAGGCACCCGCACTGCTGGTCCAGGAACATCTGCTTGAGAGACTATCGGCGTATCCAGGCAAAGTGGTCCGTCTGGATGCGGACAAGGAGACGATTGCCCGGCAGCCCACGCACCGGCTCGAGACGAGTGCCGGTTCGGAGCAGTTGGCCTACGTGATGTACACGTCTGGTTCGACCGGGCGCCCCAAGGGCGTCATGATCTCCCACCGGGCCTTGGTCAACTTACTCACCTCGATGCAGCGGGAGCCGGGCCTTGAGCCGAGCGATGTGCTTCTGAGTGTGAGCACCTTCTCGTTCGATATTTTCGGCCTGGAACTGTACTTGCCCCTGTTAGTGGGCGCTACGGTGGTGATGACCGACGAACGTACGGCGTCTGACGCAATCCTACTCCAGCAGGAGTTGGAACGGAGCCAGGCGACGGTGATGCAGGCGACACCTGCCACCTGGCGGATGCTTCTCCAGACGCATTGGCCCGGGCGTCCCGGCCTGAAGATGCTCGTGGGAGGCGAGGTCCTGGATGCTCAACTGGCCCGTGAGCTCCTCAAGCGAGGCGATAGGTTGTGGAACCTCTACGGTCCCACGGAAACCACCGTCTATTCCACCAGCTGCCAGATTTCACGCGGTTTCGAGAAGATCACCGTCGGTCGTCCCATCAACAACACGCAGATCTACATTCTCGACGAGCGAATGGCACCGTCACCCGTGGGGGTATGTGGAGAGATCTACATTGGCGGCGATGGTCTGGCGCGAGGATACTTGAATCAACCGGAACTGACGGACGAGAAATTCGTCGTCAACCCCCTTCCTTCAACGCCAGGCACGCGGCTGTACAAGACGGGTGACCAGGCGCGGTGGCTTGCGAATGGCGAGATCGATTTCTTGGGCCGCGTGGACCATCAAGTAAAAGTCCGAGGATTTCGGGTCGAACTGGGAGAGATCGAGTCGGTCTTGTTGGAACACGAGGCGGTCCATCAGGCAGTCGTTGTGGCACGGGCTGATTCCACGGGCGAGCAGCGCCTGGTGGCCTACGTGGTATACGCGGACGGCCAGCGAGCCTCCGTGGAATCGCTCCGGGAATCGCTAAGTGGGCGTCTCCCCCACTACATGATTCCCTCGGTCTTCGAGACCCTACAGGCGTTTCCATTGACTCCCAACGGCAAGGTAGATCGAAAGGGATTGCCGGAGCCGAGCAGCTTACGGCCGGATTTGGAGAGGCAATACGTACCACCTCGGACGGCGACGGAAGAAACGCTGGCCGGTATTTGGTCCGAGATGCTTGGCATAGAGCAAGTTGGCGTGCACGATGAATTCTTCGACTTGGGAGGCCACTCGCTGCTGGCCAACCAAGTCCTCTTGCGGATCAACCAGACGCTCGACACTCGCTTGACGCTACGCGATCTTTTCGAGAAGCCCACCATTGCAGGACTCGAAGAGCAGATTCTTTCCGCCGCGCAGGAAGGTCCGGGAATCAGTTTGCCGCCCATCCGGCCGGCTCTTCCAGACGGACAAATGGGTCCCGTGGGGGGGGTGCGGTGTTGCGACGCGAGGGGGTTCACGGGTTCCTCGCACGCGGTTCAAGACGGGGCCGCTTTGCTGACATCAGCGGACGAGAGAGAAGGACAATCTCTCGTGCTGCTCGGTTCCAATGGAACAGGTGCGCCGCTCTTCTGTATCCACGGGATGGGCGGACATGTCGCCACCTTCGTTCCCTTGGCGCGCCAGTTGACGCCCAAGCGGCCGGTCTACGGGCTACAAGCACAAGGGCTGGCCCCAGGCCAACAAGCGCACGATCGCATCGAAGACATGGCATCCTATTACGTGGACCAGATTCGAGGCGTCCGGCCGCAGGGTCCCTATCTCCTGGCAGGCTGGTCCATGGGAGGATTGATTGCCATCGAGGTCGCGCATCGACTGAATGAGCTTGGGCAGCGAGTTGAGCTGATAGCCATGTTGGACACGTACCTGCGGACTCTGGATCACGATGATCAAGCCCCGAACGAGGCGAAAGTGACCCGCTACGTCGCCCAGTTCTTGAAGATCCCGCTGAAAGCCCTGGACAAGATACCCGTCGAGCAGCGGTTGGAGTTCATGTCCGAGAGGGCGAGCTCGACCTTGGGTACGGACGCCGCGGAGATTGGTCGTTTGGCCGACGTTTGCAGAGCACACTTGGCAGCCCTGTCGCGTCACATGCCGACTCCGTACAACGATGCCGCCGTACTGTTCCTGAGCAGCCAGCGGAAAAAAGTAGATGACCGCTGGAGTACGTTCTGTCCGCATCTGATCGTCGAACAGGTCTCTGGAGACCATTACACCATGCTCCGCAAACCGGCGGTAGACGTGTTGGCCGAGCGTCTTGGACGCTACCTGCAAAACGGAGCGACTTGCGACAGCAAGGAAGGTTCGCCATGAAACTGATCAAATTTATGCTCCTTTCTTCCTGGCGGATCGTCTTGTTGGCGACGTTGGTCGGCGGCATTAGCGGTGCCGCCAGCGTGGGCATGATTGCGCTGGTGCACGCCGCCCTACGCAGGCCCGATCCCTCCGTGCCCACGCTGGCCTGGGCATTCGCAGGACTCTGTGTTCTCGTGCTTACCACGCAGATTGCCTCGCAGTGGTTACTGATCCGCCTGTCGCTGGGGGCCACGAAACGCCTCAGTCAACACCTCTGCGAACGGATTCTCGACGCGCCGCTCCGACAGCTCGAAGAAGTCGGAGGCCACCGCCTATTGGCGACGCTTACCTCGGATGTGGGGGCGATCGCGTCAGCGATCAGCGGGATTCCCACCCTCTGCATAAGCCTGGTCACGCTCTTGTGCGGAGCGGTCTACCTGGGCTGGCTCTCACCGGAACTGCTCGGCGCTGTGTTCGTCTTCATGATCTTGGGCGTGATCAGCTACTGGACAGCCAACGCGCGAGCCAGCCACTACCTGGAGATCGCCCGCGAACACGGCGATACTCGGTGGCGCCACTTGCGAGCCATGATCGACGGCTCGAAGGAACTGAAGATCCACCGTCGCCGGCGAGACGTATTCCTCAACGAAGTTCTCGAAGAGGCTCAAGCGAAGGTGCGCGACCTGCAAATCATTGGGTCCTCCATCCAAGCCGCTGCCGTGGCCTGGGGCCGGCTGCTGTTCTTTGTCGGCATTGGGTTGGTACTGTTTGCCTGGCCGCTGTTCCGACCCATCGATACGCCCGCGCTGACCGGATATACCTTGACGATTCTCTACATGATGACGCCCTTGGGGCAGATCTTGGGGTGGGTACCAAGCATTACGTGGGCCAACGTGTCGCTGCGGAAGATCGAGTCGTTGGGACTGTCTATCGGCGACGGTGAGGGAACCGAGCGGGCCATAGAGCCAATCGCTCAGTGGAGTCATTTGGAAATGATCGGTGCGACACATACTTACTACCGCGAGCGGGAAGGAGAAGGGTTCCGACTTGGGCCGATCGACCTGACGCTTGAACCCGGCGAACTCGTTTTCCTGGTTGGCGGCAACGGTAGTGGAAAGACCACCCTGGCCAAGCTGCTGACCGGCCTCTACGTACCGGAACAAGGCGAGATTCGTCTGGACGGAGAGGTCATCACCGCGAAAAACCGGGAAAGCTATCGACAGTTGTTTACGGCCACATTTGCCGAGGTGGTTCTCTTCGAGAGTCTGTTGGGACTGGAAGGCGCAACGCTGGATGAGCGGGCGCAAAAGCACCTAGCGGAGCTTCATTTGGACCGTGCCGTGACCGTCCAAGGCGGTGTGTTTTCGACGACGGATCTTTCCAAAGGCCAGCGGAAGCGACTTTCGCTGCTGACCGCTTACTTGGAAGACCGGCCGATCTTTGTGTTCGACGAGTGGGCGGCCGACCAGGATCCGATCTTCAAGGAGGTCTTCTACCGAAAGATCCTGCCGGATTTGAAAGCGCAGGGCAAAGCAGTCCTCGTGATCACACACGACGACCGGTACTTCTCCGAGGCGGATCGCGTGATCGCTCTCTGCGATGGCGAAATGGTCCACGACGACTGGGAACTCGCTCAGACGTTGGCGGAAGTCGGCCAGGCCACCCATCGGTCGTCAAGGTCAGCGGATCCAACGTCAACGAAATAGACGCGAAGCGGGTGTCATGAAGCCCCGTCAGTCAGGGAGGTTCTTCAGGGATTTTCTATGGCGGTCTACCATGAGTCTGACAATCTCCCCCCCGTCAAAATCGGCGGTCAGCAGCCGCTCACCCAGCCCGTGAGATCCGTGATTCGTTACATTGTGCTTGGACGAGGAAACCTCCATGATTTGCCGTAACCGGTTGCAGCAAAACGAGTTATATATATCTGTGGCCTCGCGCCGGCCGCGTCATGAGAAATGTGGGCTAGCGTCCGGTTTGTGTGACGATCACAGACAATGTGGGCGAAGGCCCGGCATCTGACGAATAAATCGGGGCAAATGACAAGCCGCAGAAATGTCAAAGAAGATGCTTCAGGAAGTTTGCACAATTCAGGAGCTTAGTTTAGAATGCACCGATTATGCAGATTATGGAGGATGTTTGTTTGCCGACCGGAGGCCGCTTCGACGGTTACGGTGAGCGCCGATTGACGTTGGGATGCTCCTCAATGCCCAGAGCGTCGGACTGCATTCCATTGGTGATCACGAAACGAGTTCAAGACGCGGCACGATTCAACCTGCCCGCTATCGACCTTGTTCGACTTACGCAGGATCCCATGTCGCGCATCCCAGTTGAAAGGAAAAAGTCATGAAGCGAAAGAAACGCCATCTTGCTCGGCGACGGCTTTGTCTCGAAACTCTCGAAGCGAGGAATCTGCTTAGCGGCGCAGCCCCGATGCAGGGACTCGTGGTGCCCCCCTCGACGCTGGCTGCAGAGGGAGAGGCTCCGAGCGGTAATATCGTCGAAGAAAGGTGGCGTAGACCGGCCGGCGCCACGTGTCCCCCAAGCTCCTCGTGGTCCACCTCACGCGACATCGATGGCGACGGAAGGGGAGACTATTACTTCGGAAACGTCGTGACAGACGATTTCGGCAACAAGGTAGACGTCTATTGCATCAATAGGGGTATCGGATTTTACGCAACCGTCTTCAACGACAAGTATCACATCGGCAAATGCCCATATGAGTCAGGCATTAACACTTGGACTGCAAGGTATCTCGAGGATTCCAATGGCAGTGGCAAGCCCGATTCATTGCTCGGCTTTAAACACACCGTCAGCGACGGAAATGATGATGATGTTGGCAATTGGCTTTGGTGGGGTGGCTTCTATGCAATATCTGGGCCAGACAAGATGCAGTGGGACTTCGATGTCGCGAGCAACAAGCTGACTGTCACGCAATTCACAGGTTCGGGTTCGGTGTACAAGCAGTCAACTCAGTGTCCGCCGAACATCCGGGGCAACCAAGCCCCCGTCCCAGACGCAGGACCCGAGCAGTGGCACCGTGACCTCGACGGGAACGGCTTCGAAACCATCACCTTGGACGGATCGGGATCCGTAGATCCTGACGGCTTCATTAGTAGGTACGAATGGTCTGAAAACGGAAGAGTTTTGGGAAGCGGGCCTGTTCTGGACGTGAACTTGAGCGTGGGATGGCACGAGGTGACCCTCACGGTGATGGACTGTGCGCTCAAAGAAGTGAGCGACACGGTAATCATCAACGTCCTCCCGCCACCGCCTGCGCCCCAGGCGGTACGTCTGGTTCAGCCCTACCTGGAGGACTTTTCCCTGGGCGTGCCTGGAAGCTTGCGAGGCTGGGAATCATATTCAACCCACGAAGGTCGTATTGCGGTGGTCGACGGCCGGCTGCGGATGGATGACCGGGTCCGCAACAGTACCTACTCGCAGAACTGGGCGATTCTGCACTTGGATCTCCTCAACCAGAGCAACGTGCAGCTGAGCGGGGAACATTGGAATCTTTACGACGAAGTCCACCCTGGCGACGGGATCGCCATCAGTGACGATGGGATGACCTGGCATACCGTGCCCGGATTCGATGTGACCTCAACAAGTCCGTTCCGGGTGGACTTGGATGCAGCCGCAGCCGCAGCAGGAATCGCTTACACGTCGGACTTCAGTATCATGTTCCGGCAGTACGACAATCACCCGGCCTCGAGCGACGGGCGCGAATGGGACAATATCCGCGTGGAGATCGTGCCGCCGCCAACAGCCCAGCCGGTGCGTTTGGGTCAACCATACGTGGAAGACTTCTCGGCCGGCAGACCTGGAAGCTCGCGAGGCTGGGAGTACGACTCGACCAACGAAGGCCGGATCGCCGTGGTCGATGGCCGGCTGCGCATGGATGACCTGACGGGCAACAGCACCTACTCCCAAAACGAGGCGATTCTGCACCTGAATCTCCAGGGCCAGAGCAACGTACAGCTGAGCGGCTATCACGGGAACCTGGCGGACGAAGTTCATCCTGGAGACGGCATCGCCATCAGTGCGAACGGCGTGACTT
>Ga0351959_1142_pt1 | contig 17539 bp, 15 predicted proteins | sample TotcelT113001M13_FD_206836 | JGI IMG/M metagenome (GOLD analysis project Ga0351959, IMG submission 206836) | Enriched cells from coal bed in the Powder River Basin, Montana, United States - Total cells T11 rep3 HSBNCT.T11.300.1.M13 ...
TATAGCAATCAAAATGAAGGTTGTCAATGAACTCTATTAATTTTAAAATGAAGGGGTAGAAATGCAAGGGGGTTATTTATGAAATGTTGGAGGAGTGGAGATTGAGTTCAAACATACATAACCATAGACGTGACGATAGGAGTGGATTATATTTACGCTATGCTTTTCGGAAAGCATTAGGGGGATTAAATAAAAAGCAGGAGGATGAAATGACAATAAAGGAATTGCAGAAAAAACTGGCAGCCTCTATGAGACGATGGCAAAAGATCGAGAATAGCGCCATTGTCTCAACCGGGTATGTTATGGAGAAGACCGAGAATCCTATTATTCGTCTTGTCATGGAGATTATTCAGCGTGACTCCCAGATGCACTACCTGGTCCAGCAGTGGATTGCAGATAGTGTTGAATCAAAGACAGTGAGTCTGACACCTGACGAATTGAAAAAGGTTTGGGGTCTGATCGAACGTCACACGGAAATTGAAGAGGCTATGGTAGAAATAGTCAAGGAGGCACTTGATTCCTTAAAAGGAAAAAAGATGTATATCCAGGAATACCTCCTCAAGTACCTTCAGGAAGATGAGATTAAACATACCAGCCTTCTCAAGTCACTGGAAGGGCTGAAGAAAGGTATGATGCCGTAAGGCACCCCCTCATAAGGGATTGGGGTTCGAGGGGGCGCCTTACTCCACGGGCCTACTTTACAATTTTCCTGAAGGCCGGAGATGCTGAGAATTTTGGGACTTTTTTCGCAGCAATCTTCATCGGCTTGCCAGTCTGAGGGTTTCTTCCCGTGCGAGCCTTTCTCTTGGTTACCGAGAAAGTTCCGAAGCCGACAAGTCTCAACTTGTCACCCTTCTTGATGGCTTCCTTTACCACGTCAACAAAGCCATTGACCGCTCTTTCAGCCTGTGCCTTGTTCAGTTTGCATTTCGTTGCAATCTTTGTAACAAGCTCTGCTTTTGTCATTCTTAATCACCTCCTCTCTGTTATCCTAATGTTCCAGCCCTTTAAGGCCTGTGCCGATCAGTCGTCGTCGCAGGGATAGTGAGCACATTCAGCAACTTTGTCAGCCTCCACGGGAACCTGAGGGTTGAGGGGGAAGGGGCTTTTGGCCCCCTCCTTATTTCTTCTTCGCCGGAGCTTTTTTTGTTGCTGCTTTTTTTGCTGGAGCTTTTTTCTTTGCTGGCATCTGTGCTCACCTCCTTTTATTGAGTTTTTTGCTCCCTCTCGTCCAGTGAAATTTTTCCCTTACGTATGAGCAACCTCAGGAAAACGGACACGTTCATCCCGAGAGCGGAAGCCCTTCTTTCAAGAATCTCGTATTCTTCGCGATTGAGGCGGACAATGACTGGAATGGATTTTTTTTCTTTGTCGGCTTTTATTTTGGCCATTGTATTCTATTAATTATACAGAATAGATATAATAAAATAATAATGTCAAGAAAAAAATATCATAAATAAAAAATTAATATATTATAAGCAAATGATAATTAATATATAAATTAATATAATGATACAATATGATTAATAATAGTAATAATAAAGAATCTAATAGAAAATAAAATAATAATAAAATAAATAAAAATAAAATAAATAATAAAGATAAATAAATATTATATATAATAAGAAGAATATTAATGTAATACAATAATGAATGAATTGACGAAAATACAGGTAAATATATTTCCGTCAGAGTACATATCCTGAACATTGGGATGAGCACGGATGTCTGACCGTGGCATCTGTCCTTCTGAAATACGGCAAAGGATAGATTGAACGCACGTCCCAGCATATAAGGCAGGATTAAGGATTACAGGGGTAAGGATTAATTAGCCCATTCTTGTGTGTGAAGGGAAGGCTCTGTTCCGCTTGGTGGGATGGAAGAGGCGACGCAAGTCTCAGTAATTGACAAAAAAAGGGCTGAATCCTCTCCAGCTCCCCTGTCTTTATTACTATCAGCTATCAGCTTTGAGCTTATAGCTATTTCATGCTGTTTTTTTCTTATACAATGGAGACATGTTTCTCAGGAAGATAACACTGTCCTTGAAAACTTCCATGGCTTTATCCAGTTCCTCCATTGTGTTCATAATGCCAAAGGAAAATATCAGAGTGCCCTGTGCAGCAGCATAGTCACAGCCAGTGGCCAGCAAAACATGTGATGCCCGCAGGGACCCTGAGGCGCACGCTGACCGTGTCGAGGCGAAGATTCCTTTTTCATCAAGCATGAGAATCATTGACTCTCCTTCAACATAAAGAACCGAAAAGGAGACAAGATGAGGGAGACACTCAGTGGGATGACCGTTGATCTCAATGGCCTCAATAGCCTTGAGTTTGTCTATCCATGCCCGGCGAAGTTGGCCAAGGTGCTTGATACGCTGATCCATTTCATTTTTTGCCAGTTCCGCTGCTTTACCCATGCCGACGATGCCGACCATGTTTTCAGTACCGGCCCTCTGCCCATTCTCCTGCATACCACCCTCAATGAGCGGGAGGATGCGTGTCCTTGGTCTGATATATAGTGCGCCAACTCCAGAAGGCCCATAGAATTGATTAGCTGCAAAGCTCACCAGGTCAACACCCATGACATCAACGTCAAACGGGATAACCCCCGCCGAGGCGATTGCATCAGTGTGGAAAATAATTCCACGAGCACGGGTAATCTTTCCAATTTCAGCGATGGGCTCAAGCGTCCCTATCTCATTGTTGGCATGCATTATGGTAACAAGGACCGTTTCTTTAGTAATTGCACGCTCTACCTCCTTAGGATCAACAAGCCCGTAGTTATCGACGGGCAAGGAAGTGACGTGGTAACCCATTCTCATGAGCATCCTCAAAGACTTGGAGACGGACTGGTGTTCGATATTGGACGTGATAATATGTTTTCCTTTGTCGTGAGTGGCCATAGCCACACCTTTGATGGCGTGGTTCACGGATTCTGTGCCGCCTGAAGTAAAAACAATCTCCTGCGGTTTGGCATTGATCAGTCCTGCCACCTGTTCCCGTGCTGTCTCCAGTGCTTCTGACGCAGCATCGCCCAGCTGGTGCTGGCTTACCGGGTTTCCGTAATGTTCGTTAATATAGTTGATCATTACTTTTTTTACTTCGGAATGGATAGGTGTGCCGGAAATGTGGTCGAAGTATATTGTCTGCATATTCACCTCTTTTTGGAGTGAAAAACGTTAATCCTGGTCGCGTTCTACTGTCGGTTTACCGCACCTCACGCAAAAAGGCGCCTCTTCCGGCTGATCATAGTCACAATAAGGGCAGTAGCAATGTTTTTCATGAGAATCCAGGTGTTCAAGCCCCTCATCTGGCCTCTTGCGAACCCTTCCCTCTTTGCGGTCAATATAATCCTGAATGGCTTTTTGTAATGCGTCCGCGCCAAGATTTGAACAATGCATTTTGTTCTTCGGAAGGCCACCGAGCTGCTCAGCCACTGACTTATTGGTGATTTGCATGGCTTCCTCAAGCGTCTTTCCCTTTGCCATATCTGTTACCATGCTTGAAACGGCGATGGCTGCCCCGCATCCAAAGGTCTCAAATTTTATATCATCAATCTTATCGTCTTTTACCTTAATCATAATCTTCATCATGTCGCCGCACACAGGATTGCCAACCTGGCCCACACCATCAGGGCTCTCCATAGTGCCAACATTGTGGGGACTTTTGAAATGTTCCATCACAGTTTCAGAATATTGCATGATATCCTCCTTAGAGTTACTCTGTCTAATTTAGTATAAATCATTTTAATTACAGTGAAAAGGGGTATGTAGTTGACAACCAGGAAAATTTGGCTATAGTTTTATAGGGGATTTTGTAGATTTTTTAAATCTATTATTTAAGGGGGTGTTTCAATGGCGGAAAATAAGCAAAAAATTGATTTTACTACGCTCTGGAAAAAAGATGACTGGATGTCGGTCTGGATAGGCTTTCTCATTCTTATCATCTTTATGGCCGGGGCAAGCTTCAAGCTTCCAGGCTGGAAGTGGATGACTGAAGGGGCATTTTTTGAAAAAGCTGAGGCTTTGCCGGCCAAGGCTGAAGCCCTCGCCAAGGAGGCTGAAGGAAAGGGTGATCCTGGAGTACAGACGGCAGTCATGGGGCTAAAAACGGCACTTGAAGGAAAAGACAGAAAAGCAATAAGTGATGCGGCCGGGGCTTTGGAAAAGGTTGCAAAGGATGCCAAAGACAAGGACATCAAGAAGAAAGCCGAGAAGATGGGCAAAGATATAAAGGGCGATGCAGGGAACACTGCCGGCAAGGTATTTTCCGGGGAAAATATGATGAGGGCCTTTTGGCTCCTCATAGGGCTGTGGGTCCTTGGTGGCATCGGCATGGCCATTATGGGTCTGGGTTTTGGAAAATTCACCCTCGGTTTCCCCATCGTTTTTATCTTATCGGCCCTTGCTTTCTTTGTGGCAGGCAACTCCGTAGTCAATTACTATGGGCTTGAGGTTGTTTTCTGGGCCCTGATTTTTGGGCTTATAATCAGCAACTTCCTTGGTGTTCCTGAATGGCTGAAGACAGCTATTAAAACAGAGTTTTTTATCAAGATCGGCCTTGTGCTTCTGGGCGCCGAGGTTCTCTTCGGAACCATTGCCAAGGTTGGCGCCTATGGCATGATCCAGTCGATCATCGTCATCCTGGCTGTTTTCTATGTCTGTTACTGGGTTGCCAAGAAACTTGGGCTTGATGATGAGTTTGCATCAATCCTTGGCACAGCAGTTTCAATCTGCGGTGTCTCTGCGGCGATTGCAGCCGGCGGAGCAGTCAAGGGTGACCAGAAGAAGATAAGCCATACGATCTCCCTCGTTCTCCTTTGCGCTATCCCAATGTTGATATTCCAGCCTCTCATCGCTAAGGCGGTAGGTATGCTGCCTGCTGTGGCAGGCGCCTGGATTGGCGGAACGATTGATACCACTGGTGCGGTTGTTGCTGCCGGGGCAATAGCCGGTGAAGCAGCCATGTCAGTTGCGGTTGTTGTAAAAATGGCGCAGAATGTGCTTATCGGTTTTGCTGCCTTTTTCCTTGCCATCTGGTTTACCTTCAAGGGACAGGCGGTAGGGCAGAAACCGAGCCTCATGGAGATATGGTTTAGATTTCCGAAATTCGTTGTTGGGTTCATAATCGCTTCAATAGTGTTTTCCTTCTTTATGAACGAGGCAAGTGCGAAGGCCGTTACAAGCGTCACTGCCGGACTAAGAGGGTGGTGGTTTACTATGGCATTCCTCTGCATTGGCCTTGAAACGAAGTTCAAAGAGTTGATTGCCATGGGCGGTGGAAGGCCGGCAGCAGCGTTCCTCATTGCCCAGGCATTCAACATCCTCTGGACATTGCTCTTTGCATACCTGATCTTTGGCGGGGTGCTGTTCCCGACGCCGAAATTTTAAAAGCAGAGGGCATAGCGTATAGGGCAAAGAGTATAAAATAGAGCGTATGAGTAAAAAGGGAGTGAGCAGCCAAACGCTGTAAGCTCCCTATTTTTATAGTAGTTACCTGGTTTTTTTGCCATATTCTTTCCTGAGACACGCTACGCTGTGTCTTTAATGACTTTGTCAGCTTTCATCCGGTAATCGTGAATGCATTATTCATCAAGAGTGATTGTCTCACGAATCTGCTCGATCTATACAAATGTTGACAAACCTAAGAAAACGGCTATGTTTATAGAAAGTGCCGAGAGCACGGGCAAGTCAAACTTATGATGAGGAGGTAATAAGAAAATGAAAATAAGCCACGTCATGCCTTGTTCGGTGAATCTTTTAACGGTAGCCACGAAATTAGAACGGCAGGCCATCACGGCATCAGCTATGTTTATCTCCGAGAACCCACCTCTTTTGGTTGTCAGTATTCACAAAGATACAACAACTCATGAGTTGATCGAGGAAAGCGGACATTTTGTCCTAAATATCGCATCTACCGGTCAGATGAAACTTGCCAAGAAGCTCGGCCATGAAAAGGTAGCAGACAAGTTTAAAGAATTCGGAATAGAGACGGAGAAAGCAGCCACAGTTGATGCACCAATAATTAAGGGATCCTTTGCAAGCGTCGAGTGCAAAGTCATCACATCTCTTTCAGTCAGCCACTTTACACTGTATGTGGCTGAGGTTATTGATTTTGTCATAAATGAGGGTTTGTCCCCCATGGTGTGGGATATGGACCGATATTATGCCCTTGGCTTGGAACTGACGTAAAAGCTGGGAACATTAGGGGTTCATCACAGCAGAGCTATTACATGCGGCATTGGGAAAACGGGCAGTACCTGGCCACCTTGGCAGGGAATACCGATCAATTTCAACCTTTTTCATCAAACATTAATAGCTCACAGTTGATTTCAGAAACCGAGCATCTTGTGGCATGTTCTACAGGGGGCTGGAGGATCAGGCACAGGTGAATCCGCGGGACGACGCATTTCAAGAAGGGAGGCATAAGACTCTCCCCATCTCTTTTGTCGGGAAATGAAAGCACCTCTAAATTCCTCGTACTCCTTACTGACCCAAATCTTTTCAAGGGTCTCTGTGAAGATGTTTCCAAAGCTCACGCGAGAGGTTGGGTGTTCAGTGCCGCAAAAGATTCGCGTGATGGGTGATGTCACGGGGGGATTGAGGAAGACACAAGGTGAAACCTCCCCATCCACCGATATGTAAATGTTATCGAGGGGATTTTCGCTACACACTGCAACGTTCTGTGGAGAGACAGCAGGCAAGGAAAGACCGATCTTGAGTCTTCTGGCCTTATTTGTTGCCTCTTTCAGGATATCTTTGTAAAGAGACCTTTCTTCGCACGTGAATATCTTGTGGCTATCCTGTAGCCAACTCGTTACCTGGATGATGTTGAGAAGGACAATTTTGTTGATACCGATCTTGTGGGTCAGGTCAAGGAGGGTGGGGATCTCATGCACATTTTCTCTAAGCATAAGGAAGACGATGTGAAGTTTTGGTTTTCTCAGCCGATTATTAAGACTGAGTTGTCTAATATTTTTCATTGATGCAATAAGTGCATCAAAATCAGAATTTACCCGGATGGCATTATGAGTTTTTGCAGTTGCCCCCGAGAGGGAAAATCCCATGAAATCAACACCGGCATCCACGATCCGATGTGCATAGTCAGATGTGAGCCCCATGCCGCTTGTGACAAACCCGACTTCCGGTCCAGCTGTCTTAGCCAAACGGATAAAATCAACAAGATTCTTGTGTAGTAAGGACTCCCCCCAGCCTTCGAGTACCACGCTTTTCACATCGTGCAGGTAAGGCACAATCTTTTCAAAGTCATTTACACTCATATCCTTCCGATGCCATTCTTTGCGGGCAGTCTTGATGCACATGGTGCACTGGAGACTGCACCGTGTTGTGATCTCAATCTGCCACGCACCAAACCGTTTCTTTTTTTGATTCTTTTTCAATATATTGAGGATACCCATGTTTTACAGTCTATTGAAGAGGGCACCAATGATGCCGGTCCGTGATTTGTCATAGAGTATAAATTCATGATTTAAAAAAGGCACGCTACCCCACTTTTCCTTGAAAAATGTTACACCTTTATTAATAGCAAGACCCAGGTTGACAAACTGTTTACCCTGTTCACGGGCAATATCAACCACCTCGGAGAGCAGCAGATCTGAAGCGCCCGGTACGCGGTGTACCTGGGAGGCAAAGTTGAACATGTAGAAAGCGTAATCTCTCGATCCATAATCTGCAACGTCAAAGGCAATCAAATTCCCCTTATGGTCGAGTGCGCTCAACACATGAACAGATTTGGAGGATGCGACGTATTCAGGGATTCTGGTGAAGATGTATCGTGATTCCTCAGAGACCTGATGAGTTGCAAGAAATTCTGCCACAAGGGTAACATGATTGTCATGCCACGTGCTGCTTTGCTCCACAGAAATCTCTTGCGATGCCTTGCGTACCATGTTACGCGCCTTTGGAGGAACTACAAAATTATCGAGGTCGAGCCGGTAATAAGTGTCTGAATGTTGCTGAATGACTCTGGCACTCCTTTCACCGACTTTTGGCGCTATGAGGGATATAATCTCGGGCTTCATTGAATTTAAGGCCTTGGCAAGGCTGGCCTCCATCTGCTTCTCGTCAAAAGACACCCCCAGTGGGTATCCAATAAATATCAACGTTTCATCTTTCTTATAGCAGAGATAGTGCTGAAACAGGTAAGGCTCAGCACCGGAGACAGACGTGACGTAATGCGTGAGGTGTTCAGGTACGTAGGCGTAATTGAAAATATATTCTGAATCAGTTTTGCTGATCATAGTTTGTATTGGGTTACCTTGAAACCATCCTTTTCAAGCATTTTTGTAATGCCCCGTATATGGGTTGTTCCTAAGAATACTGCCGTATCTCCCGCGTCGATGTAAGGCATCATTCTTTCGAAAAAGACAGTATCACGATTGTCGATGATGGAAGCACAACGGGTTGGAAATGATGTTGTGATGTTGAGTAATCCGTCCAATGAGCCTCTTAGGTATTGTTTCCTGTGGTGCCGGGAGAAGCTCCCCCAGCTTTTGAAATTGTTCAGGTAATCAACAATCCGTTCGAAGGGTATCCCGTCCAAGGCATCGAGTTGTTCTTGGATTGTTTCAAGAAAAACCTCTTTTTTACCAAGTTTTCTTGCAATGGACAGGGCTTCAAGATCGACCGAATACTTCCATCCCCTTTTCGCGAGGAATTGAGACCAGAGCTTAAAAAAGGCCATCCAAGGGCGCAGTCCCTCGATGGCAAGGGAAAGTAAATCCTGGTTTTTAAGATTAGACAGGGCCATATATGCTGCCAGAGAACACTCGGTGTAGCCGGAACTCCCCCCGAGTTCTTTATTGATTTCTTTGATGGCCCTTGAATCCAGGGTCTCGTAGAGTGAAGGATCATGTTTTCCTTCAAATCCGTACTTTCTTACAACGTCCAAATTGCTCTCATCGAGTGGACCCTCGAAAAGCACTGTATCGGCATGCCGGATAAGGCTTGCCAGTGATTTCCTGAAGCTGTGAGGAAAGAAATGGGCTGTGCCCACCAGAAAGCTCTTTCGCTCATTTTTATTGATCTGCCACACCATTCTGAGTTTTCTTTCCCAGAGTGTTTTCATAGACGCGTAAGAAGGGAGTCGATCATAGTGCTCATACCTGCAATGCCTGAACGATATTCACAGAATTCGTATGGACGGGTAGGCTTTCCTCCCCATTTCTCTTTGAACTTTCGTATGCCTTGATTTACCCCAAGACCGAGATTTACGTAACTTTTACCCCATTCCCTGGTCATAGTGACCATCTCAAAAAAAAGCAGATCTGATGCATGAGGCACGTAATGCTCCTTAGAATGGCAACCGACAACATAGGTGGCAAAATCATTGGCAGCCATGTCTATTACATAAAAAGCTGCTAAAAGCCCATTGAAATCCCTGGCGTTGAGGACAAGCGATGTTTCTGAATGAAGAACATAATCTGGCATTGCACGGTAGAACTCCAGAATGAGACTCCCCGGGTTTTCTCTCGCAACAAACTCGTTTATCAGGTTTTGATGCTCGGGGGTCATGGATCTGGTTACCTCTACCATGAGGCGGGAAGTAGCCTTCTCCGCAACCCGCCTAAGGTTGGCCTTGCTGTCAAAATCACTAAAATTGAGCGTGTAATAGGTGTCTGTTTGCCGGTCTCCGCACGAATCAAGCAGATCTTCCGGAAGGCTTGGCCCTATCACCCACCAGGTTCTGGCTGGATAGTGCTTGATAACATCTTTGAGTTTGCCGGTGAAGGCCTCTGGAGTAAACTCTGCGTTCAAAGGATATCCAATCAAGATGCCCCAGGTGTCCCCTACATAATAAAGATACCCGTTGGATAAAAAGGGTTGGCCCTTTGATATGGTCACCATGAGGCTTATGATGTGCTCAGGAACATAAGCTTTCGCAAGAATCCATTTTTCTTCATCGGGAGTAATCATTTGATTTCTCATAAATTGTAGCACACTTGAGAATAATAGTTAGGGGTTATTAGTCTTGAGTTAAGGGCAAAAACGTGGAACAACACTTTATAGATAATAGGAAATGTTGACAAAAGAACATGACGGGCGTATATCATCAATAAGCATATGGGGTGAATCTGAACGTGTCGAGGGCAGCGCAGAACCAATCCTTGAATATTCTTGTGGTAGACGACGAGATCAACATACGAAAGACCCTTTCTATGTTTCTTGAGACAGAGGGTCACAAGGTAATTGCTGTCAGCAATTTAGAGGATGCCGCTGCAGAGGCATCGCGAAGATCATTTGAGCTTGCTTTTGTGGACTTAAGGCTTGGCACAGAAAGCGGACTTGATTTAATCCCTGCCTTACTGGCTTCAACTCCCTGGCTCAAGATCATAGTGATCACTGCTTATGCTTCCATAGATACGGCGGTTGAGGCTATGCGGAGGGGAGCGACTGATTACATCCCAAAACCATTTACTCCTGCCCAGGTGAAGCTTGCAATGCAGAAAGTCTTTGAATTACGGACCTTAGAACATAAGGTCACCAACCTTCAAGAGGACCTGGGACGCTTGCATCCTGAGATAGAATTTTCCAGCACGAGCAACGCAATGCAGCGCGCCGTGAATTTGGCGCGACAGGTGGCGCCGTCAGACGCCACAATCCTTCTTCGAGGGGAGAGCGGGACTGGCAAAAGCGTTCTTGCACGAGCCATACATACCTGGAGTAATCGAGCGATCAAGCCCATGAGCATAGTCTCGTGTCCATCCTTTTCATCGGATCTTTTGGAGAGTGAATTGTTCGGGCACATTAAGGGAGCTTTTACCGGTGCGATTCGAGACAATCCAGGCCGCATTGCAGCATGTGAGGGTGGTACACTGCTGCTTGACGAGATTGGAGATTTGTCCCTTTCTCTGCAACCAAAACTGTTGCGTTTTGTCCAGGATATGGAATACGAACGGGTTGGAGATTATACAACACGGAGGGCAAACGTACGGCTCATTACTGCCACAAATGTCGATCTGGAGAAGGCCGTAGAAGAGGGTCGATTTCGTGAAGACCTTTTCTATAGGCTGAACGTGATCCAAATCGAGATTCCTCCGCTCCGAGATCGTCCTTGTGATGTGGTGGCACTTGCAGAGGGTTTGCTACTATTTTATGCCCGAAATAACCATCGATCTTTCCTCGGCTTCACGCAAGATGCAATTGAGGCGCTCAAGCGATATCATTGGCCTGGCAACGTGAGAGAATTAAGGAACATCATTGAAAGGGCTGCCATTATATGCAAGGCAGATCGCGTTGGAGTTGAATCTTTGCCGGCGAGCATGGCGCTGCGTGACTCTATAGCGTACATAGGTGATCCGGTGACCTTGGAGAAGATCGAGGAACAACACATCAGGAGGGTGCTCGTAACCACGAAATCTTTGCAGGAGGCTGCTGACATACTTGGTATTGATCAGGCTACCCTCTGGCGACGTCGCAAGAAGTACGGGATATAGAATTTTTTAATCTGCCTTGCAATTTTCAATGTGATTTCCTCCAGACAAGTGAATAATGCAAAACACTGCCTTTATCTATTATCATAAAGCTCCAAATTATCAATAAGTTACAAGAGAGATATCTTGGCATGACGTTTGCTTTATATGGAGTTCGAGGACAAACAAAATGTTAGGACTTCAAAAAAAATTATCTCTCGGTTTTGGAGGGTTGCTGCTGATCATCGTAGTGATTGGAATTCAAAGCATCCTTCATCTGACCAAACTTGGAGAGTCCATTGATGTTATATTACGCGAGAACTATCGGAGCGTCGTTGCCTGCCAGGAGATGAAAGATTCCCTGGAAAGAATTGATAGTGGAATACTATTTACCCTCCTTGGTGATGTGGAACAAGGCAAAGCGCTTATCGGACGAAACACACATACTTTTGAAAGGGCGCTCCAGGCCGAAGCAAATAACGTTACTCTGCCGGGAGAGGATGAAAGGGTTGCCCTCATCAGGCAGGCCTATCAGCAATACAAGGCCCACCTGAAAGACATTGAACACCAAAGCACTCAGCTTACTTTTCGCCGAGAAACATATTTCAAGGAGATTCTCCCACTTTTCCAGCAGATTACGCATACTGCTGATGAAGTTCTTAGAATGAATCAAGAAAACATGAATGAAGCAAACGATGAGGCTCGCAACGTTGCAACATCTGCGAGGAGACAAATGTATGTTCTCTTGCTCGCCGGAGGCATTGTGGCTATTGGCTTCTTTTTCCTTACCGCTAGGTGGATTCTCCTCCCCGTTAATCGGCTCATCAAATCAGCAGATGAGATTGGACGAGGGAATCTCGACCTTGTTGTACAAAGCAGTTCCCGGGATGAAATAGGGTATCTTTCTGAGGCCTTTAATACTATGGCAGCAAACCTTCGTGAGTTTCGCCGTTCCGACCATGCGAAGCTTTTTCGTATTCAGAAGGCAACGCAACAGGCTTTTGACAGCCTTCCCGATTCTGTCGCTGTCTTGGATTCTGAAGGACGAGTAGAGGTAGCAACAGAACTTGCAAGAGATGCCTTTGGCATGAAGCCGAATGCCATGATCAATAATCTGCAATTTCCCCTTATTATAGATATTTGCCAAAGAGCAATGAAAATCGGTCGAACCGCTGTGCCAGAAAACGGAAAGACCATCATCCAGCAATTCGTAAAAGGGGAAGAAAGGTTTTTTCGTCCTGAAGCTGTTCCAATCCTGGATACAGAAGGGCAAGCTACGGGTATCGTCCTTGTCCTTAAAGACGTGACACAGTTTTGGCAACAGGATGAAATGAAAAGAGGAATCGTATCTACCGTATCCCACCAGCTAAAGACTCCTTTAACGTCCATCCGTATGGCGATCCATCTTATGCTTGAAGAGAAGGTTGGCCCTCTCACGGAGAAACAGGTCGAACTTATGCTGGCAGCGCGGGAGGATAGCGACCGGCTTCACAACATCCTAAACAACCTCCTTGATATTAGCCGAATAGAGTCCGGAAGGGCTTCCATGCATCTGCAGAAACAATACCCTAACGCCCTTGTTCTTGATGCGGTGGAGCAATTCACGCTTGCTGCCCACGACAAAGGGGTTACTATCAAGTCAGACCTTCAAGGAGATCTACCCGAGATATGGGTTGATTCGGTCCAGGTCGGTCATGTGTTCTCAAACCTTCTTACCAACGCATTACGATTCACAGACCCAGGAGGAATGATCACAGTGTCGGCCAAAACGCATGATGATTCCGTTCACTTTGGGGTCTCTGATACAGGAAGAGGCATTCCAGCCGAATATCTCGGCAAGGTCTTCGAACAGTTTTTCCGTGTCCCTGACCAGGGCAAGGAGACAGGGGCAGGCCTCGGTCTTGCTATTGTGAAAGAAATTGTGGAGGCCCAGGGAGGAACGGTAAGCGTGAAAAGCGGAGAGGGGAAAGGCACCACTTTTACTTTCACCCTCAAGCGCGCAGATAGGGACCCTAAGGAGGAAACCAGTTTATGATCGATCTTTTTTATATACTGACATCAATCGCTTTTTTCGGACTATGTATTCTGTATATACATGGATGCGGGAGGCTTTGAGAAATGAGTGACCTATTTGGCATTATTGTCGGGCTCACCCTGATCGGATACCTGCTCTTCAGCATACTTCGACCTGAGAAATTCTGACCAATTGGATGCGACCATGAATACATATGGTATTGTTCAGCTGGCACTCTTCGTGGTAATCCTCCTGGTTCTTACCAAACCGGTGGGGCTATACCTGCTCCGTGTCCTTGATGCCGAAGGAAAAACCTTCCTCGATCCGGTCCTGCGACCCGTAGAGCGGCTACTCCTTCGACTATTCAATGTAAAGAAAGGCATAGAGCAGGATTGGAAGGGCTACACGCTTTCTATGCTTTGTTTTAGTTTGGTAGGACTGCTTTTCACGTATGCGATTCTCCGTCTCCAGCATCTCCTGCCCCTTAATCCTCAGGGCTTTGGGCCTGTAAGTGCTGATTTGGCATTCAACACGGCAGCCAGCTTTGCCACAAATACCAACTGGCAAAATTATGGCGGTGAGTCAACGTTGCCATACTTCTCCCAGATGGTTGGTCTCACGTTCCATAACTTTGTCTCTGCAGCGGCAGGGATAGCCATAGCGGCGGCACTCGTTCGAGGTATCGCCAGGAATTCGGCGAAAACCATAGGGAATTTCTGGGTTGATCTTGTCAGGATTAACATCTACCTGCTAATACCGATCTGCCTTGTATTTGCTCTTTTCCTGGTATCACAGGGGGTGGTCCAAAACTTCAAGGCATATGAAAAAGCAAATCTCATCGAACCTATATGGGCGGATACTGCCGTGAAAGATCCTGCCGGTAATGAGGTGAAAGATGAAAAGGGAAATACGATCATGGTCACTCAGGCGATCAAAACACAGATTATTGCCCAGGGCCCTGCTGCTTCACAGGTTGCAATAAAAATGCTGGGAACGAACGGTGGTGGATTTTTCAATGCAAATGCAGCACACCCGTATGAGAACCCAACGCCCTTATCGAGCTTTCTTCAGATTTTGTCAATTTTTCTCATTCCTAGTGGCCTTACCTATTACCTTGGTCGGATGGTGAAGAAACAGCATCATGGTTGGGCAGTTTGGAGCGCCATGACTATTCTTTTCATTGCTGTCACTCTGGTCTGCTGGTGGGCTGAAAGCGCGGGCAATCCTAGGCTCCACGCAATAGGAGTTGATCCGTCAGGGGGAAACATGGAGGGCAAAGAGGTTCGCTTCGGGATCTTTAATTCAGCCCTTTTTGCGACTGTTACAACGGCTGCTTCCTGCGGGGCAGTAAATGCCATGCATGATTCCTTTACACCTTTAGGAGGGCTTGCAATTCTCTTTAACATTCAGCTTGGCGAGGTGGTCTTTGGCGGTGTCGGAGCCGGGTTATACGGAATGATCATTTTTATTGTGTTGGCCGTATTCCTGACAGGCCTCATGGTCGGACGGACTCCGGAGTACCTCGGAAAGAAGATTGACTCCTACGATGTGAAGGCCGCTGTCCTTGCCCTCCTCATAGTTGTCTTCGGCATCCTCGGATTCTCGGCATGGGCCATTATCAGTAAATGGGGGCTTGCAGGCCTGAATAATACCGGACCCCATGGGCTGACTGAAATATCATACGCTTACTCTTCGGCCACCGGCAATAATGGGAGCGCATTTGCTGGCCTTGCGGGCAATACCCCCTGGTACAACACAACATTAGGCCTGGCAATGCTTTTTGGGCGCTTCATCATGATTGTGCCTGTCATGGCCCTCGCTGGAAACCTATCGAGAAAGAAGCAGATTCCGTCTTCAGGGGGAAGCTTCCCCGTGTGGGGTCCAATATTTACCGCGGTACTGATAGGAACTGTTTTTATTGTGGGAGCCCTAACATTCCTGCCTGCCCTTGCTCTTGGCCCTATCGTGGAACATTTCATCATGATGAGATCCGCGGTTCTCTATTGAAGGAGTGAAGAACGGTGGCTATAAAAACCCATTCCCTCTTTGAACGTGAAATCATCGTTCAGGCAATCGCCGATTCTTTTAAAAAACTGAACCCTCGATGGTTATTAAAGAACCCGGTTATATTTGTGACCGAGGTGGGTGCAGCGATTACAACCATTGGCCTTGTTTTTCCATCAGGCAACGAACAATTCGGCTTTGTTCTTCAAATATCCCTCTGGCTTTGGTTCACCGTCATTTTTGCAAATTTTGCTGAGGCTATGGCTGAAGGCCGAGGCAAGGCTCAGGCCAATGCCCTTCGCAAGACCCGCACCCAGACCTTTGCAAATCTGTCTAAACCTGATGGATCAATCGAGAGGGTGCAGGCAGACATCCTGAAGAAAGGTGATCTTGTCCTCGTGTCTGCGGGAGAGCTGATACCGGCAGACGGGGAAATCATTTGTGGTGTTGCAACTGTTGATGAGTCCGCAATTACCGGAGAGTCTGCACCTGTAATACGTGAGGCAGGCGGCGATAGGAGCGCAGTTACTGGTGGCACGCGGGTACTATCCGACCAAATTCATGTTCGTGTCACGGCTAACCCAGGCGAAAGCTTTCTGGACCGCATGATTGGGCTGGTGGAAGGGGCAGCGAGACAGAAGACACCAAACGAGATAGCTCTCACGATACTTCTTTCTGCAATGACGATCATCTTTCTTGTTGTGGTGATCACCTTGAAGTCCTTTGGATTTTATTCAGGCATTGTTTTTTCTCTTACTGTTTTAGTGGCTTTACTTGTCTGTCTCATCCCCACCACCATCGGGGGGCTTCTGAGCGCTATCGGCATTGCGGGGATCGACCGCATGGTTCAGAAAAACGTATTGGCCATGAGCGGTCGTGCCGTTGAGGCAGCGGGAGATGTGGATGTATTACTTCTTGATAAGACAGGGACCATCACCCTTGGCGATCGCCAAGCTACCGAGTTTATGGCGGTGCCCGGGGTAAGCCCGGATGAACTGGCAAACGCTGCACAGCTTGCCTCGCTGGCTGATGAGACGCCAGAGGGTAGAAGCATTGTTGTCCTCGCAAAGAAGTACGGCCTGAGAGGCAGGTCAATCTCTGAGCTGCCAAACGCAAAATTCATAGCGTTTTCAGCGCAAACAAGGATGAGCGGTGTGGATATAGATGGAAGACAGATCCGAAAGGGTGCTGCTGATGCCATAGAGGCTTTTACAGGCAACAACATTCCCGAGGATGTTCATGCTGCTATTAGCCTTATTTCCCTCCAGGGAGGAACCCCACTTCTCGTTGCGGAAGGAAGCAAGATTTTAGGTGCCATCTACCTCAAAGACATTGTAAAGGGTGGACTGAAAGACCGTTTTGAGCGATTCAGGGCAATGGGAATCAAGACGGTGATGATTACGGGGGACAATCAACTCACAGCCGCGGCCATAGCCAGGGAAGCAGGTGTGGATGATTTTATCGCCGAGGCCAAGCCGGAAGACAAGCTTGCCTTGATTCGAAGGGAACAGGCAGCAGGTCATCTCGTGGCAATGACCGGTGACGGAACAAACGATGCACCTGCCCTTGCGCAGGCTGATGTGGGAGTTGCCATGAATACAGGGACTCAGCCAGCCAAAGAAGCAGGCAACATGGTAGATCTCGATTCCAACCCGACCAAGCTGATAGAAGTTGTTGAAATCGGCAAACAGATGCTTATCACCCGTGGCGCCCTGACGACCTTCAGTATTGCCAATGACGTAGCCAAGTACTTTGCAATTATCCCTGCTATGCTGGTGACCGTTTTTCCAGTCATTGCCCCCCTAAACATCATGGGCCTTAGTTCCCCCATGAGCGCAATCATGAGTGCCGTTATTTTTAATGCCCTGATTATTGTTGCCCTTATCCCTCTAGCTTTGCGCGGTGTGCGTTTCCGGCCCCTGGGTGCTGCGGCAATTCTCAGGCGTAATCTCCTGATATACGGAGTCGGTGGTTTGATAGCGCCGTTTCCCGGGATTAAGTTGATAGACCTGACGGTGAATGCCCTTGGCCTTGTGTAAGGTAAAAGAGGAGAGTATGCAATGAAAAATCTGCTGGCTGAAATCCGGATTG
>Ga0351959_1146_pt1 | contig 17022 bp, 13 predicted proteins | sample TotcelT113001M13_FD_206836 | JGI IMG/M metagenome (GOLD analysis project Ga0351959, IMG submission 206836) | Enriched cells from coal bed in the Powder River Basin, Montana, United States - Total cells T11 rep3 HSBNCT.T11.300.1.M13 ...
AACTCTCCGACTCCTGTCGGTATACTCGCCGCTGTCCCGGCACACTCGGGAGGCACACATTCCGTCGGTAGTGTCCCGAGGTACAACGGGAACGTCCCAATTCCGAAAAATCCCCAGAAGAAAAAAGGCGCGAGGAAGACACCAAGAGGGGTCCCCAAGGGCAGCAGGGCAACGACAGCGCCAGAAGTCGCACAGAGGAGTCCGCAAATAATCATGGCCGTTTTCCGCCCTATATGGTCCGACAAACCGCCCATACTTAATACACCGAGGCAACCACCCACGCCGGAGGCCGCTAAGGCAATCCCTACCTGCCCCATGCTAAACTGATGGACCTTGAACAAAAAGAGGGCAGAAAAGCCAGTGTATACCCACAGCACGGCCATAACCGGAATGCTGTTGATTGTCGAAACAGTAACGTTCTTGAACTTGAGGACATCAATCAACCTCATCTTCTGCCCCTGATGGTAGATCACCTTCTTTTGACCGCTCTTGCGCATCTTAAGGGATTCGGCAATCGATGGCGCCTCATGCATGAAGAACAAAATAATTACGGCAAGCACCGCCGCAGGTATTGAAAGTATGTAAAACACAGGCCGCCAAGAACCGTAGGCCTCGAGAATCCGTGTCGCCACAATCGGTCCTATTGCAACGCCTATCAGCATAAAGCATGCGGAAAGATAGCCGACAGTGAGTCCCCGTTTCTCTGGAGGCGATTCTTCCACTAAGGTTGAAACGGAAGGCGCCCATGGGCCGCCCTCAAAAAACCCCAGGATACCTCGAACCGTGAGCATGCCTCCAAGGGTATGCACAAAACCGGTTACCCATGAAAAGACAGCAGCCAGGATAGCCGTAACAACTATTACCGGGCGCCGACCGATTTTGTCACCAATAGCAGCAAAGATGATCGTGCCAAAGGCCCAGGTGAGGCCCGTTATAGCAAGGACAAAGCCAACATCAGTGTAAGTGAACTTCATCTCTTCCGCGATGGCTGGCATGATGATTGCGATAACGATCCGCTGCAGAGCAATAAAACCCCAGAGTAATGCCAATAGTATTGCGAGCTTCTGATAATACTTCATAATCCCTCCGTTTTCTTTTTTCTCAAGCGATAAGATTCTGGCTGTAAACATGTATGCCGCATTATATCTCTCCTCTATCCCCCTTAGCTCAGCGTTATACCATCGAATATAACTCCAAACACTGAACCAGCCGATACCAGATGAACCTCACCGATCAGTTCACCTCCTCTTTTATTCTATGTTAAATGATCAATCGCTTTGTCTGAGCGTTTAATAAACAAAAACAATCCCCACTGACATGGCTTTGGGAACATCAGCAGAATCTACACTCCTGTATATTGGATAAATCTCCCATCCCGCCTTTGTTACCAGGCGAAATACATCTATACCTACTCCTTCCATGGAAGGTCGTGCTTTGAGCGGGTTTGCACATTTATTACCCTGCAGAACCTGGCAAGGTTTTGAATCGCAAAGCGCCACATGGCAATTGAACTGACAAAAACCCATGGCAAGGTGGTAACCAAAACCAAAAGCAGAAGTCTCCAGGGTGCCTGTAATTTCCATGTTCTTCTTTGTCCACTCTATGCCAGCCTTCTGCTGAACAGGCCGGTCTGAAAATTCGACTACGGGAATTACGTCCAGGGCAAAGAGAATAGCCCATTTATAACGACTGATGGCCCGTCTCATAAAATCCGGGTCAGGACTGTTCGGTGGACAGTGGGGGCTTTTGCCGTAATACGGACACATGGGGACCCGGCACTTGAGTATAACCCTCTCATCCACATCGACCCACTCTGCGGGTATGATTTCCGCCATGGAAGCCCCCAGATCGAGCGCCTTCTGCTTCAGTTGATTCAAATCTTCTTTTAGTATTGCTTCAGGTATGTCCAGAACGATACGTCGAGATGATCCCCCCCTGTGATCCAATTTCCAACCCTCCTTTGGCCGGCTTGCTTAGCCGAGCCCAGCAAACACTTTATGAACTAGCAGCTCCCGTCGTATAGCTACACCCAGTAATTGGCAGCCTCAGCTTTTCCATGATATTGGGATATGCTTTGATTAACATCTTCTCCATTTCTAACAGTATATTGGTGACGTACTCGTAATTCTCTTCAACATAATCCCAGAGGGTACTGTCCCGTGGAATCTCTTTGAAGTCATAATCCTCCTGGAGTAAATAATCCTCCCATTGAGATATTTCACGCATGGTAAAGGTTCTGTCTGCCACTTTCGGATAGAGTCTTATAATATCGTTCTTCTGACCGGGCAATGCTGTGATGATCAGATCGGCCTGCTCCACCATTTCCGGGGTCAGTTCCCTGGTCCTCCACTCGTCGGACACAGTGATGCCCTGGCGGAGCAGTGCGGTTCGTGTCGTTTGTGCCAGGGGCCTGCCAAAAAAAGGATCCGGCGCACCAATCTTTAAAGCCGCCATCTTGTCCTTCATTCTTTGGGGCACAAATCCGGCTGATGTTACCTTTATTGCGTCAACAAATTGATTGTCCCTTTGGCTGATCAGCTTGAAAAAGAAGAACTCAGCAAAAGGGCTTCTATTCCTGTTGCCTATACACACGAAGACCAAATGGAGCGGATGCTTCACTCTTTGTTTTCCTTCATCATCGTTATTTTTCGTTGCCTACGATTACACAACATCCGATACCGGCGCCGGCATTACCTCCCAGGTTGTGTGTCATTGCCAGGCGGGGATTCTTCACCTGCCGAGGCCCTGCTTTACCCTGGAGCTGCAAGTACATCTCATACATCATCCTCAAACCGCTGGCGCCAAGCGGATGACCAAAGCATTTCAGCCCACCATCGGTATTTATGGGCAGTTCTCCCTTCAGGGTAAAGGTTCCGCCAAAGATGTCTTCCCTGGCCCCTCCCCTGGAGCTGAATCCCAGATCTTCGTACACTATCAGTTCATGGGCGGTGAAACAGTCGTGCACCTCGGCACAACTGATTTCTTTTCTCGGGTTCTGTACTCCTGCCTGGGCATAGACTTGTTGGGAAGCACGGACGTTTTCGTCGATGTGGACATAGTCGTAATCCTGCCTCATCGATCCTTGGCGGGCCCCGGCGCTGATGGCCATTCCCTTGATGTAAATGGGATCGCTCCTGAAATTCTTCGCCATGTCTGCCCGGACTACAATTGCGGCAGCTGCTCCGTCACTGACGCCGCAGCAGTCAAAAAGGCCTAACGGCCAGGCCACAATAGGCGCTTTTACAACCTGTTCCACCGTAAGGATATTGTGGAAATGTGCCTTGGGATTCAGGCTTCCGTTATGGTGGTTCTTCACTGCAATCTCGGCAAGCATCCTTTTGCCCTCTTCACGATCAATATTGTAGTGGCTGAAGTACCGGGTGCCAAGATATGCAAAGGACGCCGGAGCGCTATAGCCGGAACCAATGGCCGAACTGCCGTCGGGATTGTCTCCAACAATAGCCGGACCTTTCACCCCTGTCTGCCCGGAGTCTTTGAGTTTTTCAACTCCGATAGCGAGCGCAATGTCACACACGCCTGCAGCTATAGCGTAAGCCGCGCCACGCAACGCCTCTGAACCTGTAGCACACATATTCTCCACTCTCGTGATCGGGACATACTGCAGTCCTAAAGGCGCCAGGGTCATAGCACTGATGCCGGAAAAAACTGTCCCAAGCCATGCTGCCTGGATATCCTTCGGCTCAATACCTGCATCCTGAAAAGCTTCGTAGGCAGCTTCGACAAGGAGATCTTCCACGCCCATATCCCATCGCTCACCAAACCGCGTACACCCCATGCCAACAATTGCAACCTTATCTTTAATGCTTTCCATCCTTGTGCTCCTTCTCAATAGGCCCTATAGGACATAGAAGACCTAAAAAATGCCTTAAATTGGTTTCGCCTTCCAGAAGTAGTTCACAATCCCCTTGCCCTGGGATAGCTTCCTGAAGGTCATCTCTACCGCCATACCCGTTGCAACCCTGGTAAGGTCATAATCGGTTAGTTCACAGATCAATCGTCCCCCACCGTCGAAGTCAATGACACCATTCAAGCCGGGTGGATTTTTTGTCGGTTGCAGTTGATCGATGGCATAGGTAAAGAGTTTACCTGTTTTGTCGGAAAACTTGTAATCCTCAAAATCATCTTTCGCCTGGCAGACAACACAAACCCGGGCTCTCTGCCCAATTGGATGGATCTGAGGAGTCCCGCATTTCCTGCACTTTGCCCCATATAAGGCTCTGACCGTCTTCCGCTCTCTCCAGCGAGTGGCAAGGGAGGGCTCAGCACGTTCCGGCAGGCTCGATGTCTCAACAGGAATCAGATCACGCCATAGGAGGTATTTCCCGTAGTCTATGGATGCCGTTCCTCCTAACCTGTCATTCATTAGCGGTGTGCCTTTGATCCTTGATATATTTTCCGTGACACGAAAGATAAATGCATCGACTCCATCTCCATAGCCCCCGAACAGTATGCGGTCACCGGGACTTGCCTCCTCTAAAGCAGCCACCAGCATGATCATTGCAGCAGCCGTTCCCGTGTTGCCAATCTTCCCGAAGAGCGGGTCTTGTACCTGATTCTTATCAAAACCAAGGACTTTTACCAGTCCTGCATGATTTCTATTGTCAGCAGCATAAAATACTACCTTTGCAAAATCTCTCGGTGTTAAGGAGTACTTCGCCATGAGTTCTTTAATGGCTTCCGTCATGACGGGCATGTAACCCGCTTCCTCTATAAAGCGCCCTTCTCCGGATTGAATGAAGTTGTCCTTCTCCGTTCTCCAGAGATCGGTAAAATCGCTGAAGATGGAATGGGCGCCTTCTATGATCGCCACAGGCTCTTTCTCGCCAACCATAACGGCTGCAGCCCCGTCTCCAAGGAGCTGCTCAAATCTCCCCCTGGGAGCACCCATGCGGCTGTCTGAGGCAACCACCAATGCGTTCTCGGCTGAGCCACCTTTAACCGCATCGATGGCCGCTTTCATTGCCACTGTTCCGGCCCTCAGCGTATTGGTAAAATCTGCCGTGTGGGTAGTTTTATTAAGATCGACTGCGCCGGCCACAAGAGCAGCGCTCTGCTTCTCCTTGTAAGGGGCCGTGGTAGTAGCCAGGTAGAGTCCATGCGCCTGGCTGCCGTTGCGTTTCATACAGTCAAGTGTAGCCGCTACTGCCATGGTAACAGCATCTTCGTCGTACCCTGCTATTGCTTTTTCTCCCGGGCCACCCCTCGCCTGCCACATCTTGCCTATCTCTTCCAGGCTGAGCCTGTACCTGGGAATATAAGCGCCAATGGATGTAATTCCTACCATACTGTTCTCCTTAGATCCTTGTCTTCGTGGGGCATCAGGACCATCCTTGTGCGGTTTTGCTTCCTTTTTATCTCTTTACTTCAATACCGGCCTTCTCTCTATCCCAGGTTGCAGGAGTAATGCCTGCCTGTTTCAGGAGGTATTTCTGCACCCGTTCAGTGGGGGTCTTGGGCAGGCTGTCCATGAACTCTACAAAGCGTGGTACTGCAAAGTAGGGCATCCGTTCCGCTGCAAAGGAAATCAGCTCCTCGGGGGCCAGCTTCTCACCGGGTTTGAGGACCACGCATATCTTGACCTCATCTTCCGGCATCTCTGCTTTGACGGCAACGGCCGCTGATTCGAGGACCTTGGGATGTGTGTTGATGGCTCTTTCTACCTCAAAAGAGGAGATGTTCTCCCCCCGTCTGCGGAGAGAGTCTTTTTTGCGGTCTTCGAAGTAAAAGTATCCGTCTTCGTCTTTCTTGGCCAGGTCTCCGGTATGAAACCAGAGGTTCCGGTAGGTCTCCAGGGTCTTGTCCGGCATGTTGTAGTAGCCGAGCATCATGGTAAAGGGTTCCTTGGGACGGAAGATAATCTCTCCTGGTACTCCGGGAGGTACCTCATTGTCCTCATCATCAACGAGTTTGATCTCATAGATGGGAAGGGGCTTCCCACAGGAACCGGGTCGTCTGTCGTAGAGGGTGGTGTGGACCGGGATGCCGATCTCGCTCATGCCGAACCCTTCCATACAGGTACATCCGAACCGTTTCTCGAACCGGTCCATAACCGCCTGGGGACACCCGGCGCCAAAGGCGATCTTAATGGTATTGTCAATATCATCGGGCTTTTCAGGCTGTTTTTCGAGGATGGGGATTACTGCGCCGAGGTAATTGAACTGGGTTGCCTGGTACTTCTTGATCTCTCCCCAGAACTTGCTGGCGCTGAACTTGTCTGAGAGGACCATCTGTCCTTCCGCAAGGAGGGCTGTTATGGTAGTGAGGCACTGCCCATTCATGTGATAAAGAGGAAGGAAGGTATAGAAGATGTCGTCTCTGCCACCTTCTCGTAAGGGCAGCAACTGTTCTGCAGTCACGATCCAGAACTTGTGGGGCCCCAGGGTGCCCTTGGACAGACCGGTGGTGCCGGAGGTATAGATGATGTTCTGGGGATCATAGGGATAGATCTTGATGTCAACGGGGGTCTCGGAGGCGTTGAAGAAATCTTCCCAGCTCATAAGGGGGATATTGAAACCGGCTGCTTCCTCTTTGGTGAACCCCCCTAAGATAACCACCTTTGTGAGTTTCTTGAGTTCATCTTCAATGAGCTTCAAGCGGTCTAAGTATTCGTGGTCGAGGAACAGTATCTTGGAGTCGGACTGGTCAACGAGGTGGCGCAAGAACTCACCCTTGTAGGAGGTATTGATAGGCACTTCCACTGCCCCCATCTTTGCCGAGCCCCACCATATAAATATATACTCAGGGCAATTGGGGAGCATGATGCTGATCTTATCACCCTTTTCCACACCCTGCTGCAGGAAGGCATTTGCACACCGGTTTGCGTAGCGATTCATCTCGTTGTATGTGAATGACTGGTCTTTGAAACGAAGGAAGATCCTGTCGCCGTTTCGTTTCGCCCTGTCCTCAATCAGTTCACCGAGAACGTAGGGGGGATTGTTGTTAGTCATTGGTGGTACCTCCTTATGACAATGCAGCGCCCATCTGCATGACTGCCTTGCCTATTATTTCAATATTATTTATCCATGATGTAGACAACCCCCCGGTTGCCATCCACCCATATCTTGTCACCGGTCTTGATCTTCTGCGTGGCCTCAACGGTTCCAGAAACACATGGGATACCGAATTCCCTCGCCATGATTACGGGATGAGAAAGAGCACCACCGCCATCAGTTACAAGACCCTTGATTATGCCAAAAACTACCATCCATGCTGTTGATGTGCCGGGGGCAACAAGGATCTCACCAGGCTGCAGTTCTGAGATCTTGTCTACGCTCATGATAACCCTTGCGATTCCCTGGAAGGACCCCGGTGCAGATGACGCACCATACAGATCTGCTTTCAACTCCTTTCTTACCACGGGAACCTGTGTGGAAACCAGAAGGGTAGGATCGCTCCTGACCACGTCCTGCGCATAGCTTATATCGCCGAAAAATGGTGCTGGCTCGATGGTCATGTTCTCTTCCCAGGCCTTCTTCCGCCGTTCCACATAGGGACGAAGATTGATTTTGCCCATAGGAATGGCGGCCTTACGTATCTCATGGGGATGGAGAAAGTAGACATCCTCAGCGTCATCAATGGTTCCGGCCTGCGCAAACCTTCTGCCGAACTCCTGAAGAATCCATCGGCCTATGGCCCCCACATAACAATCGCAGAAATAGCCATGATCCTCGCTCCAGTAGCCCGATTTCTGTGCAGCCTTCACGAGGAGATTAAAAACCGGTCTTTGTTGTTCAGGTACTTTGGCAATAACTTCTTTTTCGGCCTGCTCCCGGTCTTTTATCACGCGTTCTCGCTCTACGTCGAACTTAAAGACGTCCTGCGACATGAGAAGTTTAATTCTACCCAAGGCCTGGCTCGGTTTCTCAAGCCATACAGGGGAATCATAGGAATGTGCCCGGTCTGAACGCCAACCATGTTCCAACAGGAATTCATGGTAGAGCTTGCTCCATGTTCTTCCCGCTTCAGAGCTCTTTAGCTTGTCCATGAGTGAATCATCATCGGTAATATTAAAGGTATCTTCGAGACCAAGCTCCACCGCTTTGCGCCCGAGCTGCCACATCATACGACCCAATTTCATGTCCTGGTTCTCAAACCCTGACATGACCCTGTGGAAGTTCGGATCAATAGAGGGTTCCTGTCCAAAAATAGTCCTCCACATCTCCTGGAGAAGCCCCACAATGTAAAAAGATGCCATAAGCATGATAAAATGAATTTCTCCCTCTTTCCGATTGATGATGAACGCAAAATCCAGAAAGAAGCTTAAGAGGTCGGCATTGTTCAGCTTCTTTATATCTTCCCATTCCTTAAGACCCCGTGACTCCTTGGCCCCCCTGTACATCTTCAACAATTCGGCTTTATAGGGGTTCCATACCCCGTCAAAATTCTCAAGAAAGGGCTTAATCTTTTCCCTGAAGATGGGTTCACGCTGTTTTGCCTCCTCGGGGGTTGTACGGATCGCTGTAATATATGGATAGCCCTTCACGAACCGCGAATCCCAGCCATGGGTGGTGGGTAAACACAGTGTTTCTGCTCCGTAGCGCACACCGTGGTAGTACCAGTACCAGCCGATGCCCATGTACGTTGGCTTCATGGGTGGTCTGCCATGGACAACATCACATAATAAAACTCCATACTCTTTCGGATCTTTTTCGTCGTCAAACTCGTAAAAGCTCAGATCATATGCGTCGTGTAACATAGGCTCCCCCTCTTTAATTTATTTGCCCTGTGGATATTCCGCCACAGCAGAAAGCATGTAATAAAAATCCTCTAACACCTCTCCAACTCATCTTTACATACACTGTCTTAAGCCACTTTGCTGAGGTCATGGAACAGGATATTTCATGCAATGCTACTTGAAGCTTAACATGCCTACCATCAAGTCGAGGGCCTGGTTGACCGGATCCTGCTTTGCAATAATAACCGGACGTGCCTGGAGCAAAACGATGTTAGGAAATGGTTGATCTTCAATCACGGCCCACTCTATGTCTTGAGGCAGGCCAAAGTGCTCCTCGAGTTTGTTGGCAAGCTTCGCAATTTCTTTTAACTCTTCATCGCTCAGGCAAAAAGAACAGGCCTTCTCCTCTGAGATCTCAGCATCTTCTATCCCGCAATCCAGGCATACCGTAGCTTTGGTTTTTTTACCAAGGGTTCTTTCACGGATTTCCAGTGTTTCTTTGTCGATAACCCATCGGTCTGGCATAAGTTCGCCCGAGACAACACTCTCTCCAAGACCCCAGTTTGCTTCCACAATAATCTTCGAGAGATCACCCGTATTAGGATCCGCACTGAAGGCAATGCCTGCTGATCTTGCTGGAACCATGGTCAGTATAGCAACCCCGATAGGTTCGTTCCCGAGGGGCATACCTTTTGTAATGCGAAAAGCCAGCGATCGTTCATTGAAGGTACTTGCCCAGACCTTACGAACCTTTTCGATAAGATCGTTCTTCCCTTTCACATTGAGATATGTCTCATACTGGCCCGGATGGCTAACCACACCAGCGGAACGTGTTGAAACGGCTAAGTCCAACGCACAAGACCGGTCACACAATTGACTGTAATATGACAGGAGTGTGTCAGCCATTTCAGGAGGCAGGGGCTTCGACTCTACAACTTGTCGCATGGCCTTACTGAGGGCACAGATTCCTTCGACGTCTTCCGCTGCAGGCTTGTGGGTCTCCAAGATGCGCCCTATCTCTTCAGTCGCCCCAGTAAGGTCCATAAACATGCCGTAAGCATCCACAGACAGACAAAAACCCTTCGGCACAGGCAGTCCTGCCTTTGCGATCTCACCCAGGTTGGCGCATTTCTTGCCGACCAGGTCATTATCTTCTTTAGCCAGTTCATCCACCCAATAGATCCATTTTGCTGCCATGACCCCCTCCTAACTTATTCTTTTGTCGCAACCTTTGAAATTTTTGAAGTCATTATCAAAAAATCTTTTTTCATACATGTAACAAAAAAATCGCTGCGGTTGTTTACACTCATTGGTTGCCCTTCTATTTTTGCGATTCTTTGAAAATCCCGTCAAAGGACTCCACCATTGCCTGCGCAAATTCTAGGTCTTCCAGATTACAGGGGAGCTCAACAATCTCAACCTTTGAGTCAAGGCCCTTTCTCAAAGCGTCAACAAAAACACGGTCTCCATCGGGATCATACAGTACCATACCTTCCCGGTCTATGGCAGACCAACCCTTGAGGGGTACAAAGAACTTCACACGGCCTTTTGCCTTATTGAGTTTATCCCGGTAAAAAGTGGCAGCATATGTTAATTCTTCGGCATTGAAACGGGTCATAGATCTCAGTTCATCCATTTTCATGATACGAGGTCTCGATGCGTATTTTTCCCGGTTCTTTCTCGTCACCCCACACCCGGTAAGGTTCACCGTACTTGGTGCAATGATCTGCGGTATTCCCCTCTCGGCTGCTGCATCGAGTCGCGCCATACCAGCAGGTCGGTTGCCCTGGTAAATTTCTTCAATCAAACCAGCCGGAACAATATCGATGACTCCATCGAAAAAACCCTGCGAAATGAGCCGATCCATCGCCCTTTCACTGATACCCTGGGCATGGAAGGGAAAAACATGGTATCCCTTAGCTTCGAGAAGGTTTTCTACTTGTTGTGCACATTTTGGACAAAAACCAATCTCAGTTATTGCTACAGAAGGATACGGTAGGGCCAAGGATGCGTGTGGTTTACTTTCCTCTACCATCCCTGAAATAACGCCTGCCACCTGTGCGATGGCATTCGTCAGGAGATCGTTGAGGCCCGTAAACTCCATGATCACCTGCACCACAACAACGTCCATAGCATCAAACCATTCTGACACATATGCCGGCATGGCTGCGGAGGTAGCTATCACCTTAGGAATTCCAAAGGGAAGCTGGCCCATAATTTTCGCCCCTGTGAGCGCCATGGATGCGCCACCAAGAGCTACAGCGCCATCAACCTCACCTTTGTTAAGGAGTTCGACAATCTTCTTCTGCGCCCCGGCAACCATCACCTCTGCCTTGGCAAATCGGTCGCGAGATGCCCTAAATTCCTCAGTGTCATTACCCATAATGCCCGCAATCTCCCGGGCCGTAATATCCGGTTTAACCTTGGGCTCACCGCCCATTCCCATGTCTATAAGGATAGACCGGTGTCCCCGTGCAGAGATTTTGTCTTTCAGCAACTGTAACTGCTCACCTTTTGTATCGAGGGTTCCCAAAACTACTATCGTTTTAGCCATAATATTAATCTCTCACTCTTTGAACGGCAGCAATAGTGTTGAACAAATATCGCTCACTTAACTGCATTACCTCTGTCCATACCTCTGCACCGCTGCAGCCACTGCAGCAATAGCAGCTATCCTTTTCTTATCATCCGTTCCATGGGGCAGCTTTGCTTCAAGGGGAATCTCCCGCTCTGTGATGGCAACCATGTCATCCGGCAGCGTCGTTTCAGTTTCGATAAAGTGGGTGCCGAGGTCGCCTTTCACGAAGCGCGGGTTTTCCATGACCGCCAGGTGGAAGGGGATATTGTTCTTCATCCCGGTAATAATGTATTCGTAGAGTGCCCGCCGCATTCTCTGTATGGCCTCAGACCGGTCTCTTCCCCAGACAATGAGCTTCGCGATCATGGGATCATAGAAGGGCGGTATCGTATAACCGCTGTACACGCCGCTGTCAACGCGAACGCCCGTCCCTCCCGGAGCGTTATAGCTTCTGATCTTCCCCGGTGTGGGGACAAAGTCTTCAAAGGGATCTTCCGCGTTGATACGACATTCAATAGCACTCCCCCGCACCTTCACATCCTTCTGCGTGAGGCTTAAAGGAAGTCCCGAAGCAATGCGTATCCCCTCTTTCACGATGTCAACCCCGGTAACCATCTCCGTCACCGGATGCTCCACCTGGACCCGGGCGTTCACCTCCATAAAATACAACTTTCCATCAGAGTAGAGGAACTCCATGGTCCCTGCACCTTCATACCCGACCATCCGTGCAGCATTGGCGGCCCTTTCTCCCATCTCTTTCCGGAGTTTCGCGCCAACAGCCGGAGAAGGGGATTCCTCGATTAACTTCTGATGTCTTCTTTGGATGGAACACTCTCTCTCACCCAGGTGTATGGCATTTCCATGAGAGTCTCCCAGGAGCTGAAACTCTATATGGCGGGGATTGGTCAGGTATTTCTCAAGGTAGACATCGGGTATGCCGAAGGTGGTCGCGGCGATGGCCTGCGTGGACTCCAGAGCCTTTTCCAGTTCCCCTTCACTGTCCACAATGGTCATCCCGATTCCCCCACCACCACCGGAGGGCTTGATGATCACCGGATATCCGGTCTCCTTCGCTATGTCCCGTGCCTGCTTGAATTCTGTAACGCATTCATCGGTCCCGGGCACTACCGGCACCCCCGCTCGTATCATCTCTTTCCGGGCTGCTACTTTGTCGCCCAGGAGGGCAAGAACTCTGCTTGACGGTCCGATGAACTTTATACCCTCATCTTCGCACATGGCGGCAAATTTCGGGTTCTCTGCGAGGAAGCCGTACCCGGGATGGATTCCATCCGCTCCGCTCTCTTGTGCCACTTCAATCAGTTTCTCCATCCTGAGGTAGCTCATCGTTGCCGGAGCAGGGCCGATGTGATACGCCTCATCGGCGTACTTCGCAAAGAGGGCGTCCTTGTCCGCATCCGAATAGACCGCAACGGACGGGATGCCCATTTCCCGGCAGGCCCGCATGATGCGGACGGCTATTTCTCCACGATTGGCTACAAGGATCTTCTTCAGCATGTTACGCCACCACCATGAGGACATCCTGAGGTTCTACGATCTCCCCTATCTGAGCACAGATCTCTTTGACCACCCCGCCGTGGGGACAATTGAGATGTCTTCTCATCTTCATGGCTTCGATCATGGCCACAAGATCACCGGCATTGACCGTATCCCCTACCTTCACCTCAAAGGAAAGGACAAGGCCTGCCATGCCGGCTGTGACCGATCCTTCCTGGGCTGCCTTCTTCGCTTTTGTGGGTGAGGATTCTGCCTGGATGGTGGTCTCTGCTTCTCCCGTTCCATCCCAGACCGGGGAGATCTTGACGTTGAAGACCTCCCCGTCCACATCAACACTGAACTCTGAGGGGAATTCCGCAGGGACGCTCACGGGGGTGATGGGTTTCCCTGCAGAACGTCTGGCTGGTTTTTTTTGCTCAGTACGTTTCAGGGGCTGGCCGGGAATCAGTATCTTGAGAAGAAGTTCATCATCCGACAAATCGGGGCCGATCTCTTTGCGGAGTTCTTCTACAGATTTCAAATAGTTCTCGGGCTGCCAGTTGACAAACTCTTTGGCCCTCTGAAAAGTCATTGCTTTATCTTTCACGTTCTGGTCCACGGGACCGGCCGGCTCTCCATAGTAACCGAGTATGTATTTAATAGCCTCATCAGTAAACTGTTTGTACCGTTCGCCGGAGATAACATTCTCGACTGCCTGGGCGCCCACAATCTGCGAGTAAGGGGTAGCCATCACCGGATACCCGAAGTCTTTCCGGACCAGGACAACCTCTTCCAGGATCTCATCCAGCCTGTTCAGCATTCCCACCTCGCTAAGCTGGCGGGTCAGGTTCGTCATCATTCCACCCGGCACCTGGTGCTCGAAATGAAAGACATCGTATTCCGTTGGGACACCAATTGGGAGTCCTTCTTGCTCCGCAACCTTTCGAAAATGGGCCGAAACAGTCGCAAGGGCATCCTCATCTATGTCTGAGGTAAAACCAAGCTTTTTGGCATTCCGCAGAATTGTTTCAGTAGCCGGTAGGGAGGTACCGTTCGCGAGAGGAGCCGCTGCGGTATGGACGGTCGTGATTCCCGCTTTAATAGCCTCCAGGTAACATAAAGGAGCAAGGCCTGGGTTGCAATGGGAGTGGAACTCAACCGGCAGGCCATCGCAATTCGCTAGGACGGTGGCAGCAAGTTCCCGCGTGGCCTCCGGTGTTATTACGCCGGAGGCATCCTCTATCATTATCCTGTCCACACAGTCCTTAGCCGAGGCAATCATCCTGGTCTTTTTCGCCCAGAGTTCATTTGTATGGACAGGGCTCGAAGTATACATCAATGATGGCACCACCTCAGCCCCCTCAGCCTTGGCGATACGGGCAAAGTAGATGAATTTTTCCATGTCCGTCTGATAATCACATATCCAGAAACTTTTTATTCCATTTGCAACAGATCGTTTGATCCAGAGGGTGATGATGTCGCGTGGCGTACTGAGATCGAAGGAAGACAGAGCAAATATCACGTAGGACCCGCGAATAGGGGTTTTTGTAATCAGCTGGGAAAGGACCCGAATCCTTTCCCAGGGGTCCTCTTGCAACGTCCGGACCTGCACAGTAAATGCCTGTGAACCGACGGTGGCGATGGCTCTATAGCCGACCCTGTCCATTACCTCGGCAATGGGAGTCATATGGTCGGTCCTCATAAGATAACCCCAGAGACTTTGTTGGGCGTCCCGTATGGTTTGATCAATAAATTCAATCTTTTTCATGTTTCACTATCCTCATTTTATTGGTTGCTTGAAAATTTCTTTGACTGGCGTTCCGACACTTACAATTATTATTCTCATCTCCTGATTTATAACAACGTTACGCCTGCAGTTCAATCCAGACTTTCTAATGAATTCATAAGTCACAGATATCAATGTGGTTGACTTCATTATCTTCAGCGGGTTAGAATTTTCTGCGATGCGGCTTCCTCACGTCAATCCCCAGCATATTATGACTTTTTACTTTGTCGCCAAGGAGACAAGTTTCAGCTTAGCCTCTGAGAAACTCTGCATAACCCAGTCGGCAGTTACTCAACAGATTCGCGCGCTGGAGCTTCAATTCAAGGTCAAACTTGTAAATGTAAAGCGAAAACGGGTCTATCTTACGAAAGCCGGCGAACATTTGATGGGCCTGGCTGAGCAGTTCCTGAACCAGACAATGATGATAGAAGACTATTTGAAGAGTTACACGCTTAACAACCTTCATGTCGGTATCGCCCGGAGTCTGACCCGATATCTTACAGAAATCATAGAAAAGTTCAGAGAGAACAATCCCTCAGTTCGCGTAACGGTCCGCGAGGGGCCTTCTAACATACTCGCAGAGGAGTTGCTCGATTTTCAACACGATATTTGTCTTATAGGAACGCTGACACAACCCAGTGAGAGACTCAGGGTCTTTCGAATCCCTCACGTGGAGAAATTGGTCTTTGTGACGGGCGCGGCTTGCCCCCTCGTTGCAGGCCAAACAGCGGAGTGGAAAGATCTGGCCCGATACCCGCTCATTCTCCAATCAGAAGGTTCCCTGGCTCGAACTACCGTCTTAAATCAGTTCAAGAATAGAGGTTTGGAACCTATTATCGGAACCGAGACCGATAACGTTGAATGGGCAAAGGATTTGGTTCGCCAGGGCAAGGGGATCGCCCTGATGTTTCTTCCCAATGTAAAGGAAGAATTAGCACTGGGAAGCCTTAAGATATTACCCATTGCCGGTTCTGAGGTTACTTATGATATCGACATTCTCCTCAACAGGGAAATGCCCCAATCTCCCGTGACGGAAGCCCTTCTTACCGTCATTAGAGAGCACTTCAATTACGAAATCATTCAAGGCTGATTTCTGTTCCCTAAAAATATGCTTTTCAACGCATAGATGCTATAGTAACGTCTTTTCGCTGGTTAAGATGTAGCAGCTTCGGATTTAACCATTCCCTCAGGATTGAAGCATCCGGCTAAATGGAATGAATTGGAAGAGAATTTTTCTCTGGTTTCAAAGCACTTTTTGAATGCCCGATATAAAGCTGGCGAGTCTGTTACGAACTTCAAGATCGATGTCATGGAAAGCGGTTCCGAGGGTAATTTTCTGGCCATCCCGCTGAAAGTTCTTCACCTGCCCGGTGATTATTATCGGCGCCTCGATTCCCTCTAAAGCACACTGAATAGACAACATCTGGTCGACTTTTATACCAGGCAGGACCTGGCCAGCGGGCTGCGCAATAATACTTAACCGACACCCTCTTACACTTATATCAGTTATTAGCGCCTCAAATTGCTCGCCATTGACATCCACTTCAGCAAATAATGGGTAATCGATCCTTTGTACTTTTCTCAAACTGTGCCGCACGATCAATGTTGGATAAGTCACAAAGATCAATTTTACAGGAGCTGCCACAAAACCGAGCAATTCTGATTGGAAGGCGAAAACATTTCCCCTGTCCACATATCGGACCGTAATCTTATTCCCTTCGAATAGCTTGTCGGTCATGGGGCCAAGCTCTGTTATACTTGGGTATTTGAAGATCAGGCAATCCTCGGGTAAGCCACCAACACAAAAACTCTTCAATTTGGCCATTACGCCATCCAGTTCCAGCTCTACTTGCGTTCCGATAGGGATTAGGAACGACTCCCCGACGTTGGACTGCTCGCGTAGTATGTTACCTTCTGTGCCCATCATACCTCCTTTTGTCATAGCCATATACCTTAAAAAGTCCGCTGAATTGATACTCAAACATAAATTTCATATGGAGAACTCCTGCCAATTTACCATGCTTTTAATGCAATGTGAGCAGTCCTGTCCCCACACCCTGGTTCCCCTATTCGTGTGGCCCGGCCCAGCGCCCCGTTGATTTCATCCGCAAGTACATCAAGCCTTCCAAGGATGCCTTCCCACTCAATCCGTTTGATCGTTGGGCCTCTCGCCTTGATATGGGATGTTCGCATGCCGTTTCTAGGCTCTCCTTTTTTAATAGGTAAACAGCTATTCTCAGCCCTGTGCATCAATAGAATAATCGGCTTTGCAAAGAAAATTCTTAAAAGATCGGGCTTGAGGAAATTGTGAGACAACTTCAACGGTTTATTTTATTGTTTGATTTATGCCGGAGACACTCGGAGAGGTACAGAAGCCCGCAGCGTTTATTTAGAGTTTTTTTCTCGTTCTGATATTTGTTGAAGTTCTTCAGGGGTAAGCTCCGGAAGTTCACAAAGCATAATACACGC
>Ga0351959_1088_pt1 | contig 16853 bp, 19 predicted proteins | sample TotcelT113001M13_FD_206836 | JGI IMG/M metagenome (GOLD analysis project Ga0351959, IMG submission 206836) | Enriched cells from coal bed in the Powder River Basin, Montana, United States - Total cells T11 rep3 HSBNCT.T11.300.1.M13 ...
TTCTCACTGTGCCATTCGGATGGACACGGATCCGGATTCTTTTTATCAGCTCGAGTTGCAAGTATTGCCCGATTTGGTAAAAGCAGGCATGAAAGATTTTCGTAAAATCGGAGCGGTCATCAATTTATGGGGTGTGACCAAAGATCAATTCGACGTTGTGGAATTTGCCGACAAAAATGAGCGAGAAAAATTGGATCGTTTCGCGCCCCATTCTGCAACAATGCCGGTCTGCATCGACAAAAAATCCACCCGTAAAACAACACGGTGGTATAAGGATTGTCTGCGTCGCTATGCCGGAAGTTATAATCCTCAAAAAGCACTGAAAGCCGGGCACCGGACAAAAGTATTCGAATATGATCCAGTGATGCATAATTGTTGTAACTTTGCAGAAGAGGCTTTAGAATCCTGCGGATTGGCACATTGTTTTGATTTGGGAAAAAGCACCGGCCTTCGTCACAAAACCGGTCCACTGGAAGAATAACTGATCGGCAGTCCCTTCGGCTTAGAGCGCGCTATGATACTCAGGAAAAGATATCGGTTCTTTTTTTCTTTGGCATTGACAGTCTCCCTGCTGATTCCTGTATTCATGATGGAGACGGTCATATCCGCAGATAAGCAGCATCTGCAATCTGACCACTTTGATGGCCTCCGGTATTTCAATCCCAATGTTCCTCAAACCCCGCCATATCCCCAGGGCCAGGCGTCAAGACGCGGCATCTCCTGGTGGGTTTGGAACTGGATTCTAAGCGATGATTGGCCTGAATGGCCTTTGGCAAGGGATAATCCGCCTGGACCGCGTCCCGTAGTCCGTGTCCCGAAAGGTGCGATCAGCGTGACCCCTGTCGGTCACGCCACGTTCCTCATTCAAATGGATGATGTTAACATTCTGACTGATCCCATTTGGTCGGATCGCTGTAGCCCGTTATCATGGGCGGGTCCCAAGAGGCACCTTCAGCCCGGGATCCGGTTTGAAGATCTGCCTCCTATTGATGTCGTCCTGGTATCCCACAACCATTATGATCACCTTGATCTTCCTACACTGGAGCGTCTCGCGGAAAAGGGAACACCGCGCGCCATCGTGCCCCTTGGCAATCTCGATCTCGTCCGGGGTGCAGGCATCCCCACGGTGGATGATCTTGATTGGTGGCAGTCGGTCCGTGTTTCTCCCGACGTAACGATAACCCTGGTTCCCGCGCAGCACTTTTCGATGCGCAACCTGGGCCTGGGGAACTATAATCAAACCCTGTGGGGAGGTTTTGTCGTCTCCGGCTACTCGGGAAACGTTTATCATTCCGGGGATACGGGCTACGGTCCCCATTTTCAAGAAATCGCCCGACGCTTTTCACCGATCCGGGTGGCGCTCCTTCCGATCGCGCCCTTCCGGCCACGGAAGACAAATGATCCGAAACCCGCGTATCGATCCATTGTCCACATGGGACCGGCTGAGGCCGTCAAAGCGCATCTGGATCTGGGCGCGCCGTTCACCATCGCCGCCCACTTCCAGGTATTCCGACTTGGCATCGAGGGATTTGATGATGCCGTGACTGTTCTGGCTTCGACATTGGAGGAGCATCATCTGAAGCCTGACACCTTCGTCGCGCCTGTGCTTGGCCAAGCTATTATCATGCCCCCTCTGCTGCATGTATTGCCATCGACCGGCTTTAAGGTGCATCATCACGGAGGGAAGCTTTTCAACAGCGGCCCGCCCGTAAACATGAATTTGGAAGAGAAAGTCTTTCGCTGACAGGCGGGTTTGAAACATCAGGGGCTTGAGGAACGGTTACATGAAGAGATATATTCCGGCCTTATTCATCATTCTTATTTCAATGGTGGTGGTGAATGCCTATGCTCGGGATTCCGGAGAGGCGGCCAAGATCCAGTATTTGATTGCATCCGTAGAAGCCCTGGAAGGGGCGACGTTTATCAGAAACGGCAACAGGCATGATGCCCGGTCGGCTTCAAGCCACTTGCGCCTTAAGCTCAAGAATGCAGGGGATCGGGTAAAAACGGCGGAAGACTTCATCAAGTATTGCGGATCAAAATCTTCCATGACAGGGGTACCGTACCTGATAAGGCTTGCAGACGGCACAACCATAAAAGCCGAGGTATTTTTCAGGAAAAAGCTCCTGGCGATTGCTCAAGATAGACCATAGCCCCGTGTCCCTGTGGGGTGGCCGCATGGTATTCCCCGTTTGAGGGAGATCCTACAGCGATACCCGGCGGGTAAGGTTCCCATCTTCATGGGCATCCTTGTGGCAACATGAAGGAGTTCAGGTAAGGATAGAGCATGACATTCATCAAACCTCTCTTTTGGTTACTCCTGTCGGCTTCCGTCCTGGGGATCAGCGGCGGATGTGCAGCCTTGCCGAATGTCGCTGAAAAGATTGACGCGGCGCCGACTGCCCAGGAACCGCAGCAAATCGTTTCGGCCAGAGGACTGTTATCTCCAAAACAAAGCAAAGCCATCATGGAGCGGCTGAAGCGATCGGTCGCTCCGACGGACATTCTGGAACGCCACATTGCCGTAGTGGAATCAGTCACCGAAAGCCCGCTGACGAAGGGAAACAAAGTCGCTCTGCTGGCCGATGGACAGGCAACCTACGCCGCTATGTTCAAAGCAATGCAGAATGCCAAAGACCATATCAACCTTGAAACCTATATTATGGAAGATGACGAAGTGGGCCGTAAATTTGCCGATCTGCTGCTGCAAAAACAGGCGGAAGGGGTCCAGGTAAATCTCATTTATGACAGCGTGGGCGGCATGAATACCCCTGCCGCTTTTTTCCAGCGCCTGCGAGACGGCGGAATTCAGGTTGTCGAATTCAATCCGATAAATCCACTGAAGGCCCGGGAGCAATGGGAACTGATACACCGGGACCACCGCAAGATATTGATCATCGACGGCAAGGTCGCCATTATGGGGGGCATCAACATCAGTGAGGTTTATTCGAGCAGGCCTTTCAGGCGGAAGCAGGACAAAAAAGCGCCCATCCACTGGCGTGACACGGACATTCAAATTGAAGGCCCGGCCGTGGCGGAATTCCAGAAGCTTTTTCTTGAGACCTGGCTGACGCAAAAGGGACCGAAAATTTCCGAACGGAACTATTTCCCTGATCTTAAAGAAAAGGGTCATGCCCTGGTGCGCGTGATCGGCAGCACCCCGGGACAGACCAACAGGATCCCTTTTGTTGTGTATGTGTCGGCCATCTTTTTTGCAGAGCATTCGATTCACATGACGAATGCCTATTTTATCCCCGATGACCAGATCCTAAAGGCCCTTACGGATGCTGCCAGGCGGGGCGTTGACGTAAAGATCATTCTCCCTGGGATCACGGATTCTCGGTTGGCATTGTATGCACAGAGGTATTATTATTCCGAGCTTTTGGAATCGGGAGTGAAGATATACGAGCACAGCACTTCCCTGCTGCACGCGAAAACCGCGGTGGTGGACAAGATCTGGTCAACCGTCGGCTCAACCAACATGGACCACATGAGCTTATTAACCAATGACGAGGTGAATGCGGTCATCCTGAATCACGAGTTTGCCGTCGAAATGGAGAAGATGTTTGTCAGGGACCTTGCCGATTCCAGGCAGATTCACTGGGCGGAGTGGAAAAAAAGACCTTTGTTCGAAAAGGTCAGGGGATGGTTCGTGCACAGATTCTCTCGTTGGCTGTAAGATAACCGCGACGGTTTATTTTTAGCGCTCCTGTTGATTGGTCATGTCCTTTTCAATAAAAGCGCCGGCATTTGCAGAAGCGGAGATTACAGACAGATCCATACTGGTAAACAGGGGGAAATGGTCGGAGGGGTAACCTTTTTTCCATTGCGGTTGAATAATTTTCGCGTCTTGAATCCGGACAGAAGAGGGGACAAAAATATAGTCAAGTTTCAACCGGAAAAAATATCTGCCGAACCCGTGAAAGGTAGCGACATTTCGAACATTGGGATATCGTGACCGAAAGGTATCCATTAATGGTTCGGGATTTGACACATTCTCTTTTGCTTTGATTCTTAAAGCAATTTTACCTTTTAAATATTGTATGGGCGTACTCTTTTCTCTGGCATTAAAATCACCAGTCAGAATAAAAGAATCCGGAGATGACCGCGTGTGGATAAACCGGGTTAAAAAAACGACGCTCTTTTTTCGCGAACGCCGGGAAATATGATCCAGATGAACATTATAAAAATAAAATGCCTGCTGTGAGTCTTTTTCAATCAGGCGCGTCCATGTACACGTTCGCGGGATGATGTTCCCCCAACCTTTTGACCCCGGGATATCGGGTGTATCTGAAAACCAGAAGGTGCCCTCCGCAGATGGGATGAACCGCACCGCATCATAAAAAATGGCCGTATGCAACCCTTTGCTGCCACCCAAATTTCCAATGCCAACCTTCTCATATCCGGGCAGCATGGCGCTGACCTCCGATATTTGAAAGTCCAACGCTTCCTGCAGGCCCAAAACATCCGGGCGATAATGATTTAAAAGTTCAAGCACCCGGTTACGACGAAACATCCAGTGATTTTTACCGTCCCGCGCCGTCCCGCGCCGAATATTGAAACTCATGACATTTAAGTTAAGTCGGGGCTGTTTTGTCATTGCACGACCGAGTCCCCTGCCAGGAAAGCGTTAATGCGATGTTCCGTTTTGGCCGGGAACTCCGGTGCGGGGCCAAATCGTTTTTCGCGGTATGCTCTGGGCACGATTTCTCTGAATACCGGAAGCGCGACCCTGCCGCCGGGAATGCGCACGACACCGCGCAGACCCTCCTGAATGAGCGCAAGGGTGATGCCGTGCTCCGGCGCCTCGTTGGCAATCCGCTGTAAACGGGCGCCCCCAACAAAAAAGGAGCAGAAGCCCCTTTTTTAGGCTTTTCCCCACGACGATATCTTACGCCGATTCGCCGGCCGCCTTCTATTTCTTCTCGTCGCGAGCTAAAATCTCTTTCGTTTTTTGGCGAGCCTCAGAAAGGTGACTCTCCGCCTCTTTTTTCATTTCCCCGGCTTGATGCCTGGCTTCCGCAATAATCTCCTTTGCTTTCGTATGCGCGTCGGAATAGATTTCCTTTGCATCCTTCAAGATTTCGCTCCCCTTCTCCCTGATATCGGACCTCATTTCCTTTCCGGATTTCGGAGCGTAGAAAATGCCCGCCAACGCACCCAAAACGCCTCCAATCAAGAATCCCGTGAAAAAATGACAAGGTGCTTTTTCATGCTCTTCCATGTTACCTTCTCCTTTCAAGGCCCTGCATGGGCCTGTTTTATTCTTCAGTTCATGTCCCGCAGAGCAATCTCAGATCCGTCCCAACAGCAACAGAATCACCACAATCAGGAGGATTAATCCGATACCGCCGCTGGGATAAGGTCCCCACGACTTACTATGGCCCCAGGTGGGCAGAACGCCGATGAGCAGGAGGACCAGGATGATGATCAGGATGAGTCCCATGTCGTTGTTCTCCTTTCCTTATTTCCATTTCAACCTTTATCTCTGTTAAATAGACTTGAAAATGTTTTGGGCACAGCCCATGTGTTATTTCTCTATTGGCCAAGGGTTCCTTTTCTCCATAAACCCCACAGCCTTTGTAGCAGCATACTTGAATCATTTCCTGTCCCCTTGCGCCTAAGCCCTTCTGCTTTGACTCGTCTCGCACCCAAGGGCAGCCGCGCCATATCCTTTTGCCCTTCTTTCCCGTCGGCCGCTTATCTCCTGATTCGATCGCATCATTTGCCGATTTGCCAGAATCACCGGGTCAACGATCTCCCCGCAGATCAAACATTTCCATCCCCAGTACTGCTCATGAGGTCCGAAAAATTTGTCGTAGATTACGGCGCCCCCGCATCGAAGACATTTTCTGAACAGCAATTTATCCATAAGATCTCCCCCTCAGCTGTCTCTATCCGCTCCGGGTGGAAACGGCGCGGAACATCATTTCACCGGGCTCTCGAAGAAGGTTCATTGCCCCCTTGAGAACCTTGTAATAGATAGACTTCATATTGATTTTGAATCTCTCAAGGGCGTTCCATTCTTCAAGAAGAAAGAGCCGGTTTTCATCCTCAAGGCTCTGGCTGAAGTCGCAGCGTTGGCATCCCCTTTCCGCTTTGATGGAATCAGGCCGTGAGCGAAGTGCCTGCGACCGCTCCGTGCGTTTCTCAGAAAGGACGTTCATGCGCATGATTACGAGGATCATATATGTCTCAATGCTAACGTCTTACGAATGGCCGGTTGAAAATCATAAAGTTCAATTTATCCTCCCGCCTACCTCCCCTGTCTTTCCTCTTTTTCAGAGGGCTTCGGTTCTTTCGTTCTTTCGAGTTGCTTTTGTACAGGTCTCGGCTCCCTTTGTTTTTCTATCGCCCCTTTTGCCGGCGGTGTGATCGTCTCTTCAGGTTTTACAGGCGCCACGCGCTGCGGTTTCGCCTGTTCAGGTTGAACGGGCTTTGCAGGCGACACACGTTTGGGAGGTGATTTTTCAGGTTGCGCGGGCATCACCCTCTCTGGTCTTGCGGGTTGCCCGGGCCTCTCTTGCTGAGCCGGTCTCGCCGGCGCTGCGCGCTGCGGTTTCGCCTGTTCAGGCTGAACGGGCTTTGCAGGCGACACACGTTCGGGAGGTGATTTTTCAGGTTGCGCAGCAGGCTTCTTTTGCTGTCCCTGCTTTCCGCCCGCGTTGATCTCCCTCTGCTGAAGCTTTACTTCCGATTTCGGCCGGTTTACCTCGCCGGCTGGAACGATATAATTTGTGACCTTGGGTTGCTCGACCCGGGCCTCGCGGCTCACCCTCCCCTTCGGGATGCTCTTCACCCGTTCCTGAACCACGGCAGCGTTCTCTTTCCTGCCCCCCTTGATGATCGTCTCATTATGCTGGATTCGGTTGATCACGGCATTGTGAGGTTTCTCTTTCAGCGTCACGTTGGTGTAGTTGTACCGCTGCTTGTTCGTCTTGTAATTGTTGATCACCGTGTTATTGACGACCGGCGCCGCACGGTAGTTGTTGATGATGCTGGTGCGGTTAATGTTGGTCATCCGGACATCCCGGTAATTGTTCACACGGTAGAAATGGTCCTGGTTGACCACGACGGCATGATTTGCATAGGCATAATTGCGGACGTTGATGTTGATCTGCGCGATGTTGATGCCGGTTACAATCGTCGCATGAGGGCCTCCCCAGTTGCGGTGACTGTAGTACATTTCGCGCGGCGCCAGAGGCACCCATCCCACGTAGGCGCCCCGGTGAATCCATGAAACCCTTCCAGGATACCAGAAGAAGCCGATGTTGAGCAAGGGGAGCCCGACGCGCACGCTCACAACGGGCGGGGCCCAGTACCAGGAATTCCTCACGTAGACCCAGTTGCCGTAATGGTGTGTAACGTAACCGAAGGGTTCTGCCGGAATCCAGGTCTGGTCTCCGTACCAGTCGGTCCAACGGCCCACCGTGAAGGGCGACCAGCCTACGACGACCCGGGGCCGCCAGAACCAGCGATCCGTCCCTTCATAGGGGACCCTCTCCCACGCTCCGTTCTCTTCAAGGGCATACGCCTCATCGTGGAGGCTGGGCGGAAGATATTCAACCGAACGCCCCTTTGCCCTCGCCTTCGCCATCCAAAAGTTCTCACGGGTGGCGTTCCATCGGTTCCATCCAGGATCGGCGATTCCCTCGCCTGACGATACCTGGCTTTGATCCGCGAGGATTGACGGCGAGCCGGCCGAGACGTCGTACCTGGTGTCCGATGCCGCGTGGACGAAACTCACGTTCCCCCTTATCGCGGCCGCTTCAACGGCGTTTTCGCCCACGTAGAAGTCGAAGACCGTACCGGGATAGGCGATGACGTACCCGAATGGACTTGTAACCTTGATAAGGGCGTCTGAGCTTTTGTTGTAGAACCGGGCCACGCCCGAAGCCACGTCCATTTCGGCCAGGTCCTGATCGAGGGCGATGAACTGGATCTGAGTGTTGTTTCCCGTTCTGATCCAGATCCCGTTGGGAACGATCAATTCCGCCATGCCGCGCCTTCCTGAATAAAGGGTATCTTCAGCACCGAAAGGCGCATCCCTGACCACGGCCACCCAGTCATTCTCCTCAGGAACATAGCGGAGGAGATCTCCTTCAATGTGATATATGCGGCCAACCACCATGGACGGCGCATCTGCTGCTGCGGATGGCGGAACCATCACCAGTGCGACCAGAAACATGCACACCAGAACCCCTGTCACATATTTTATTCTTTTCACTTGCAGCACCTTTTTTCTTGTCGCCGGTATTCCGAACCGGGGAACCCTCTCTGGCCTTCTGTCGGCCCATCTCACTCAAAAGAAACCCACGCTGCGTGACAGGAAAACAGGAAACAGGAATACCGCCGGGCGCTTAGCCGTTTGGGATAAAAATTATCACGTCACCCTGATGGTGATAAGCATTCTGATCTGCAATCATTTCGTCTGTACCTTTATTCCTTATCATGACCGCGCTTCCATCCCTTGCCTTGATCATGATCTTTTCCCTTGTAGCGGACTTCTTTCGGATAGCGATCCCTCGGCAGGTCTTTCCAGGGGCCACCCTGCGACTGAGAATAGTACCACCGGTCATTCTTGTGATAATAGTGGTAACCCCCGTGGACATAGTAAGGATCTGCCAATTCCACAACGACAGGAAGGGGCGGCGCAATAACGATGCCGGCGCCGTGAGGTCCCGGAGTCATTACGCACGACGCACACAGAAATGCGGCCGATAAAAGTGCAAAACATAATTTTTTCATCATATCCTCCGTGAATTGGAATTGTAACCATCACCGGAATGAAGACCGGAATGCATATCCTCTTCCAATGTTCTATCTTTTGGCCCGATTTCCGATGAGAACCAACACGATGCCGCCCGCAAGCGAAACGCCACCCAAAATGGGCGATAACGGGATGGTCTTCCTGGTTTCATGGGTCGCTTGAATCGGACCAATATCAATGATCTTTTCGCGGCTTGTGTAAGTGATGCCCTGGTAGGCAAAGGCCACGACCCCGAGGGCAATTAATGCAATGCCAATCACCATGATCGGTTTCATAGTTTCAGGGCTCCTTCACTTCTTTCCTATTGTTGTCCGTCATGACCTCTATTCCCGTGATGCCCCCTGCCGGATCCTCCACCCCTGCCGTCTCCCTGCCGCGGCGCCCGGCATCCTCGTTCTGTCCCTGTTTCACCTTCCTGAAAACCGTTCATAGACCTTCATGAAGGAGTCCGCCTGTCCTGAAACTCGTAAACATTCAATTTTGCTTCGAGAGGGTGACCCATTGTTGAAGGAGGTGAAAGCAAATGACTTGCCAACGGCCGAGGGAAAACCGGAATCTTTTATTTTCCCTTTAATAACAGCACTCTTGTATTAATGAACGCCAGGAGCATGAAAGGATGAGCGCCTTCGCTTGGCCTCAATATTTGGCGGAACCTCAAGATATTGAGGGATCATTTGGGAGGAGGTGGACCATCCAGGCCGGGTTTTTTCTTACGCCCTCATCTGTAACCCGTGCCAGGTCCAGGCGCACGTTGAAGTTCCTCTGTATATTCAAGAGCAAACCCTCACCAATGCCGGAGATCGACATCGGTTGTCTCACTTCCCCTTAATAACGAGTTGTCAGATGAAAAGAAGAGAAGGGTGCAAAAGCGTGATAGGGATTCGGCTGGCCTCAGTATTTGGCGGACCCTCAAAATGTTGGGAGATGACTGGAAAGGATAGGGATCGTCTATTTCAGTGCTTTTACCTTCGGCCGGACGATTTTGAGCTTGTGCATCCTGGCCCTCAAGGTGCTCGGGTGGAGGCCCAGGACCGATGCGGCCCCATCCTTCCCCTCGATCTGCCATCGGGTTTCCGTAAGGATCTTGAGAATCTGGTTTCGTTCCGTCTCCTCCAGGGTTCTCACGACGGAGGGAAGGGGGGAGGATGAAAGTTGCAGATTATCGGACAGATGCAAGATCGGCCCGCGGCACAGGATCACGGCCCGTTCAATAACGCTCTCCAGCTCCCGGACGTTCCCGGGCCACGGATATTCCTGCAGCGCCGTCATCGTTTCCTTCTGGATCGACGTGATCTGCTTCCCCAATTTTTTGGAATACCGTTCGACAGCAGCCTCGACCAGCAGCGGAATGTCTTCTATGCGCTCCCTCAGGGGAGGAACCGTGATGGGGAAGACGTTGAGCCGATAATAAAGGTCCTGCCGGAACCGGCCCTTGCGGATCTCTTCTTCAAGGTTCCGGTTGGTCGTCGCGATGATCCGTACATCCACATTGATGGTTTGGGAAGAGCCCAGGCGCTCGAACTGGCCATGCTGAATCGCCCGCAGCAGCTTCGCCTGCAAATCCAGCGGCAGCTCCCCGATCTCGTCCAGGCAGAGGGTGGAACCATTGGCGATCTCGAACCGCCCGACCTGCCGGGAATCGGCTCCGGTAAAGGCCCCCTTTTCCCGGCCGAACAACTCGCTCTCAATCAGATTGCCGGGCAGGGCGGCACAGTTGACCGTGATCATCGACCGATCCCTGCGTGGACTCATGTCATGGATGGCGGCAGCGATCAGTTCCTTCCCGGTGCCGGTCTCACCCAGGACAAGGACCGTCGTATTTGAGGGAGCAACCTGTTCCGCCCGATAGAGGGCATATTTAAGAGCGCCACTTTGCCCGACGATGTGCTCATGTCGCTGTTTGATCTTGATCTCTTCACGGAAGTAAATGTTCTCGGCCTCCAGCTGTTCCTTCAGCTCCTTAATTTCGGAAAGGGCCGCCTGAAGATCGAGCGTTTGTTGTTTCAGTGTGTCGAGCGATTCATTCAAAGCCTCTGAAATGAATTTCCGTTCAGTGGTGTCCTGGATATTACACTGAATCACCTTAGAATGATTAACAAGATAGACATTACCGACAAAATCCGCGGCAATGAGTCGCCCCTCTTTGGTCTCAAGCGGTACATCGGGGCATCTAACCATTCCTTTTCTTTTCAATTCCAAATAGATGGATTTCGTGGCTTCAATATCCCTGAATGCCCCGATTTCCCAGAGTTGCTTCCCGATGAGTTCCTCATGTGAATAACCCAGCATTTCGACCAGAAAGAAATTCACATCCAATATTTGTCCGGTGTCGGCATCGAGGATAAATATTCCACTCGGGGCTGCTTCAAAGAGACGGCGGTAGCGGGTTTCAGAACTCTTCAGCGCCTCCTCCATCTTCTTGCGATTGGTGATGTCCACCATGACGGCGCACACCGCGCCGGGCAGATCCGCGCCCTGAATAGAACATGCGGACAGCAGGACGGGAACGGATTTTTCGCCCCCGTCCTGTAAGGTCAGTTCGAATTTATTGACCTCCTCGAACCCCTGCTGAATCAATGCCTTGAAGGGTGGAAGGTCTGCTGGTGAAATGTATCGGTAGATGGAAGATCCGACAACGCTTTCCAGGGGCCGTCGGACGAAATCCGCAAAGCGTTCGTTACAATAAAGGATCGTGCCGTCGGCGGCCAGAGTGATGGCCCCTTCGCTCATGGTTTCGACCATGACCCGGTAGGGAAGATCGGCGCCCGACAGGGTAAAAATACGATCTCCTTCCACCGTTGAGACAACCAGAGCATCCACCTCGCCGCACCGGATGGCGCGCAGCGTTTCCTCGGCTTCCGTCATCCGCGCCGTGAGTTCCTGCAACTCATCCAAAAGTTGCCGGCGATTCTTATCCGGGTTGTTCATGGATTCATGCTCCGGGTTTCAGGCCGATGCCGACCAGAAACCTTTGCGTATCCGACATGTCGCCGATGAGCTTCCGCAGGGGCAGGGGGAGTTTCTTGACGAGCGTCGGGGCGGCGACGATCTGCTCTCCCTTGGCGACCATGAGCTGCTGGTAGATGTCGATCACATCGAGTTCGTAGCGGCCTGCCAGGTGCGTTTCGCAGAGTTTCTGGACATTGGCGATGGCCCGTGCAGATTTTGGTGTCATTCCGGTAACATACAGCTGAAGAACGTACTTTGCCTGGTCCCGTTCCTTTGCCGCTTTTTCGAACTCCTCGGTGCTCGTTTGTCCTCTTTTCCGCTTCATCGCTGTTGCACCAAAATGGACTTTATGGCTAAGATACGGGAAAAATGTCGAGTCCCACCAGAACGCGCTCGGTGTTGGCCAGATCTCCGATAATCCTTTTGAGCGGCTCAGGAAGTTTCCTGATCAGCGTCGGGATGGCAATGATCTGATCCCGCTTGGCAAGCCGGGGATTCTTTGAAAGATCGATCACTTCAATGCTGTATTGCCCTGCAAGGTGCTCTTCGCAGATCTTCTTCAGATTGTCGAAGGCCGTAATCGATTTCTGGGTCTGACCGGCGACATATAACCGGAGATTCCAGATTTCTTCCGTCGGACCGGTCTTTCCCTTTTCGGGTGAGGCAGCCGTCATCTTTTTCTCCCTTCCCTTGCCTTTTGCGAGCGCCTGGCCTGCGGAGCTGAAGGCGGCCCCTTGCGACGATGCGCCATTTCCAGACGGTCTTCCGCCATAACAGATTGCCTTATTCGCTCTTCTTCTGCCATCAAATGCAGCTCTTCCGATTCCCCATCGAACTCCGCGCGCAGGGCGGCGATCTTTGCTTCCAGGGCCTGGCGCTTTCGCTCCTGTCCGCGGCGCCTGCGATCCGCCTCAGACCGGCGCACGTGCTCGGAGGTCCTCTCCTGGGCCTCCTGGGCCGCCCGGGCGCTGCCGGTCAATGCCTCGCCGGCGCCGGTATAAATGTCGATCAGGTCAATGCCCCGGTCCGTGAGCAGGAACTCCCGCATCTGGTTGGAGTGGTCCATGCCGCGGGATTTCAGAATGTAGAGGCCCCGGTTGCGTTCCCCCTGGCGTTCGATGGCCCGCAGCATAAGCCACGTATCGATCACCGAAGAGATCTCTTCACTCGTGCGTTCGAAGTGGCCTCCAGAATGGGTGAGGTCCGTCAGGAACGTGGTGATCTTCAGCATCTTCAAATGGTCGATCAGGCGGGTTAATACGGACTTGACCTCTGATGCGGTTCCCGCGTTGATCAGGTTGCTGATGGGATCCACAATGAAAACCTGGGGTTTGAACGCCTCGATCTCCTTGTAGAAGGTGACCAGATGCATCTCCAGGCCGTGAAGCGATGGCCGGGCGGCATGAAACTTGAGAAGCCCCTCCTTCACCCATCGGCCGAGATTGATGCCGATGGAGCCCATGTTGCGGATGATCTGCCGGGGCGATTCCTCGAAGGTAAAATACAGGCAGCGCTCACCCCGCCGGCAGGCGGCTTCGGCAAAGGTGGCCGACAGGCTGGTCTTGCCCGTGCCCGACGTACCGGAGACGAGGATGGTGCTGCCCCGGAAGAACCCCTTCCCGCCCAGCATGGCATCCAGTTTGGGGACGCCCGCGGAAATGCGCTCCGTGGAGACGGGGTAGTCGAGGCCCAGGGACGTGATGGGCAGGATGGAAACGCCTCTCTCGTCGATCAGGAAGGGATACTCGTCGGCGCCGTGATCGGAGCCGCGGTACTTGACAATTCGCAGGCGGCGGGTGGCAATCTGCTCCAAGATGCGGAAGTCCAGGAGGATCACGCAATCGGCGACGTATTCTTCGAGCCCGTAGCGCGTCAGGGTCTTGTCGCCGCTTTCCCCCGTCACGATGGCCGTCACGCCGCGGTCTTTCAACCAGTGAAAAAGCCGGCGAAGTTCCGCCCGCAGGATCGTGGTATTGGGCAGTTCGGAGAAAAGGGCTTCGATGGTGTCCAGAACAACCCGCTTTGCTCCGACGGAATCAATGGCGCTCCCCAGGCGGATGAACAATCCCTCCAGGTCGTAATCGCCCGTCTCCTCAATCTCGCCTCGCGTGATGCGGACGTAATCCGTTGCGATGAGACCACGCGACTCCATGTCATGGAGATCAAAACCGAGAGAGCTGAAGTTCTTCGCGAGATCCTCGGGCTTCTCCTCGAAGCTCATGAAGACCCCGTGCTCTCCGCACGCCATGGCGCCCCGCATGAGAAACTCCATGGCGAAAAGGGTTTTGCCGGAACCCGCACTGCCGCAGATCAGGGTCGGCCTGCCTCTTGGGAGCCCTCCCTTCGTGATCTCATCGAGACCCCGGATGCCCGGCATTTTTCAAGAACAGCAACCTCATGCTTTGACTTGATCATCGTCATCTCCCCGCAGCCGCATTGCCCGGAAGGAACACATTCAAGCACATCACATTGTTAATTTTTCCTTTAAACATACAAACCATGACTTGTCAATGAGTAAACTCCTGGAACAGGAGGCCGTCTGAGAAAAATAAAAAGGATGGGATCACTTTCTCATGACAGGCGATTGGATGAAGGGGAGGAAACATCAGAAAAATAGGAAATGCTTCGTTGGGCCTCAATATTTGGTGGAACATCAATCTGAAATTGTAGCGTGCCTGTATGAATCCGGTATTTTCAAGTACTTCCTGGATTCCGGGTCAAGCGGGGAGGGTTTGAGGCTTCTGGAAAGAAGGGGCACCCATAGGGACGCCCAAACAAAAATGGGGAATGCCTGAGTCGGCAACCCCATGATTTTACTGGTAGTCCCACGGGGAGTTGAACCCCGGTTTCCGGCGTGAGAGGCCAGCGTCCTAACCACTAGACGATGGGACCGTAATTTTGAGACCGGGATCAGAACCTGAGATACCGCCTCCGGCATTCCGGCATTCTCCCGGAAGAATGCTCTTTGCGCAAGGATGAGCCTTCTATGCGATCAGCCCAAAAAAGTCAAGGCAAAAATCAGGCCCTGCTAGCCGGCCGTCATGTATTCAACGGCCTGGCGAATACGTTGGATGGTGCGGTTTTTGCCCAGGGTGACCATCACGTCGTCAATGCCGGGACTGACCGATTTGCCTGTCAGGGCCACGCGCAGAGGCTGCGCGATCACCTTGAGCTTGACGCCCCGGTCTTCGGCGACCTCGCGAAGCAGGGCTTCAATCCCCGTTTTTGAATAATCCCGGCAGGATGCAAGTTTTTCCACGGCGGCCAGCAGGTGTTCCTTCATGTCGGCCGTCAGGAATTTCCCCGCCGCCTCCGGGTCATAGTCCATCTTGTCGAGGAAATAAAAAGCGGAGGCGTCCGCCATCTCCACAAGCGTTTTCGACCGGGCGCGCAGATCTTCCACGATGTGGCGCAGATAATCGGGGTCGGATAGGTCAAAACCGCGGGCCGCCCAGAAAGGCTTCATGTTTTCAACCAGTTTGTCCGTGGGATAGTCTTTGATATAATGCTGGTTCAGCCACAGGAGCTTCTCCGGGTTGAAAATGGCGGCCGATTTCCCCACGGATTCCAGGCTGAAGAAACGAATCAGTTCGTCCATGGAAAAAATTTCCTGGTCCCCGTGAGACCATCCCAGCCGTACGAGATAATTCACGAGGGCCTCCGGCAGATAGCCCATTTCCTGATAGGCCATGACGGAGGTGGCGCCGTGGCGCTTGCTCAGGCGGGCCCGGTCCGCGCCCAGGATCATCGGAACATGACCGAACAACGGCGCCTCGTGCCCCAGCGCCTCATAGAGAAGAATCTGACGCGGTGTGTTGTTGACATGGTCGTCGCCGCGGATGACGTGGGTGATGCCCATATCGATGTCATCGACCACGACGGCGAAGTTATACGTGGGATAACCGTCCGTCCGTTCAATGATGAGATCATCCAGCTCCTCGTTATTGAAGCTGATATTCCCCTTGACCAAGTCCCGGACGATCGTTGATCCAACCTGGGGGCAACGGAACCTCACAACGGTATTCTCTCCCCTGGCCCGCTTCTTGTCGCGGCACGCGCCGTCGTATTTCGGCTTTCTTCCCTCCGCCAGGGCCCGCTTTCTTTTCTCTTCCAGCTCTTCGGGCGTGCAGGTGCAGTGAAAGGCCTTCCCCGCTTCAATGAGTTTTTTCACCATTGAACGATAAAGATCAATACGTTGCGCCTGATACAGGGGACCTTCATCCCAGTTCAGGCCCAGCCAGTTCATGGCATCCAGAATGGCCCGGGTCGATGCCTCGGTGGAACGGAGCTGGTCTGTGTCTTCAATGCGTAAAATAAATTGCCCGCCCTGCCGCCTGGCATAAAGCCAGTTGAACAGAGCGGTCCTTGCCCCCCCGATATGAAGATACCCCGTCGGAGAGGGCGCAAATCTTACCCTTAGCGTCTGCGCCATTTTTCTTGACACCCCACATGATGTTGTTCCCTTATAGGACCGCCGCCATATCTTTGTCAAGGTTGAATGTCATAAATTATGCTTGACAATGAAAGGTTTTTATAATTTACTCCACGCCTTTATATGGCCTCATCGCGTGGACGATGAAAATCGGCCTCGAAGCGGGTGCGCAGGGTGTGACGTGAAGATCAATGTAATGAACATTCCGGAAGAGGGTCTGAGTGTTCAGTTTTTAAGGGATGAAGCTTGGGCGGCACGGATCTTTGCGGAAAAGAAAATTCCGGGCTTTTCGCTCAACCGGATCGATGTGTCCGCGACGCTGAAACGGATACAGCAGACGCTTTACCTCAAGGGGAATCTCCGGACGGTGGTGGAAGTGGACTGTTCACGCTGCCTCGAGGGCGCCCGGTTGCCCATCGACGCCCTCTTCACCTATGTCCTGACCCCGGCGCAGGCCGAGCAGCCGGAAGAAAAAGAGCTCAGCGCGGAAGACCTGGATTTTGTCTATTACCAGGACGATCTGGTCGATCTGGATCCGCTGATCGTCGAGCAGATCATGCTGCAGATTCCGATGAAGGTGCTCTGCCGGGAAGACTGCCGGGGGCTCTGTCCCCATTGCGGCGTCAACCTGAATGCGGATCGCTGCCAATGCCGCGAGGAGAGGATAGACAGCCGGCTGGCGATACTGAAAAAATTGAAAGT
>Ga0351959_1153_pt1 | contig 16120 bp, 16 predicted proteins | sample TotcelT113001M13_FD_206836 | JGI IMG/M metagenome (GOLD analysis project Ga0351959, IMG submission 206836) | Enriched cells from coal bed in the Powder River Basin, Montana, United States - Total cells T11 rep3 HSBNCT.T11.300.1.M13 ...
AGACAAGGTTTTCGAGAGCACAACATCCCAGGGAGAGGCTCTTGTGCTTCTGTATCAACTGGTTCTGCCCGACTGGGACAAAATACGCACCCTTAACGGGCACCCCACAGCAGGAAATGAGCTCTGGGTCTATGTGTGCAAGAAGTTCATGGAGCATGACCGAACCTGTCATGCCGAGTTCATGCCTGGAGGTGCCTGGATCAACACCGGCTTTTCATGCGACAGAGGTCTGCCCCCCTGGGAGATAAGCTTTGGCGGCTGCTGGGCAGTCCTGTTTGCAAACAACCCCGATTAAAAACCCCATAAAGGAGACCTACACCATGCAAAATCTTACCACCCTGGGCACGGTTGCTGATCAGGTATCTGCAATGTCAGCCACCTGCTTTGACATCCTCATGCCCACCATAGACATGAACTTTGATGGCATTGATTACCTTGTGTTCACGGGCGACCGCACAAAAAGGAAACTCCGCCCGGCAGCCCAGAGGCAGATAGCAGCTCGCCTTGGCGTTCCCATGAGCTATCTTGCCAAATGCCCACGCCATATCCAGACCGAAAATCTCAATTACTGGATGGAGCAGGAGAAGAAAAGAAGCAAACAGCTCTTTGTGCGCTTTGACGGGGACGACATAAGGGCTTTCTTTACCCGCAGGTATGAGCCGATGGACAACATGAAGGTTCTGGAAAGGCTTGATGAAATGGGCTTTGACCATCAGACGGAAGTGCATTGTGCCCTGGATGACGAGTTTATGAGCCTTTCCATCCCCAACTTTGAAAAGACCTTCACCGTGGGACAAAGGGACAAGATGACTCCGGGGATAAGCATCTCCAACTCCGAGGTTGGGCTTGCAAGCCTTTCCATCAGCGCCTATGTGCTCCGCCTTGTCTGCACAAACGGCATGATATCAAAGACAGAGGTGTCAGCATCATATCGCCATGTATCCCAGAAGGTCATGGACGAGTTCCCGGAAGTTCTTGCCAATGTGGCTTCCGAGATGGACCTTCAGCAGGGCAGGTTTGCGATTTCTTTGCAGAGCAGCGTTGATGACCCTGACGCCACCATCAGCAGCTTCAACCGGCAGTTCCAGCTCAAGGATCCGGAAGTGAGCGCCGTCAACTGGGCTTATCCCCAGGAAATTGTACCCCCCGCCACAATGTTCAATGTGGTCAACACCTACACCAAAGCTGGACAAGCTCCGGGGCTGAATGCAGAAAGCCGTCACAAGCTTGGACGGGTCGGTGGGGCGATACTGGGAATGGCAGGGAGGCGGTAATCCAGCAAATAGAAATGTGAAGACCCTTCACAAATGGACACCCCTGCCCCGGGTTCAGGCCTTGGGCAGGGGTGCTTGAAGTGCCCGCTGTCTTTGGCCATGACACCATTTATATAAGCGAGCGCAGCAAGCTTGGTCGTATATACCAGCAGCCCCTGCGTGAGAACAGGTATGGCGGCAGGGATATACAATCAGCAGCCCGGCTCCCGGAGTTTTGCCAACAGAGGGCCAGCAGAGATTTCAAGCCAGGCAGCAGGCTCCTTAACCCCAGACAGCAGGACCAGAACCCGGTTCAGCAGAAATCCCCCTTGAACAGCAGGACCAAAAGCCCCTGACAGCAGAAATATAGGTCAGGTTTTTTTTGGCCTTTGCAATTCCGGCTTGAAATGCAGAAAATGACCTTTTTGAAGCAAGAACCGAAAAATCCGGGTCTGTTGGTCTGGAGACCCCCCTGTAAACCCCCAAATGTGAAGAGTCTGCATATTTCGAGGGTGGATTTTTGGGAAGGAGGTTGGGGGAAGGGGGTTTTGGATTTTATCCAAAAAATGACCTTGAGGATTTAGAGCTTTGTTGGGTAAGAGCCTTGGAGGGAATATTCGGGAACTTAATGGCAGCTTATGGAAAAAGTTTCATCGGCTATCCGCATGGGCAGGCACAGCAGCAAATCAAATACAAAGAGCCGGAATTTTTTCCAGGCCTTGCCAAACAATGTGTTATTACTTGTTGAATCGGAATTGCAGGTGCTTTACGCATAATTGAGGCGGGCTTGTGTTTATGCATAAGGGTTCGGGTATTGCCATATTGATTTAGAGGAAGTTTTCATGACCATTCATGATGAGCGCATAAGGCGCATGAACGACCTATCCGCAAAGGAAGGAGATTTCGTCCTTTACTGGATGCAGCAATCCCAAAGGGAATGTTGTAACCATGCTCTGGAATATGCAATCAGGGAGGCAAACCGCTTGAGCCTGCCCTTAATTGTGTGTTTTGGGCTTACAGACACATATCCCGAAGCCAATATCCGCCACTACGCCTTTATGCTAGAAGGCCTTGCAGAGGTGGAAAAAGCGCTTAAAGAAAGGGGCATACGATTTGTCCTGCGTAAAGGAAAACCCCATGAAATTGCCCTTGCCCTGGGTAAAAAGGCAGCTTTGATTGTCTGTGACATGGGCTATATGCAACACCAGAAAAAATGGCGGGAAATCGTTGCCGGAAACGCTCTTTGCCAGGTGATGCAGGTGGAAAGCGACTCCATTGTTCCGGTGGAAACTGCTTCCGGAAAACCCGAATATGCGGCCAGAACAATCCGCCCTAAAATTTGGCAACATCTTGATACCTTTCTGACCGGTCTTGAAAAAACCAGGTTGGAAAAGCCCTCTCTGGGTTTGGATATTTATGGGGAAGTTCTTGAAAATCCGGCTCGCCTCATTGCATCCCTTAAATTGGATAAAAGCATTCGTGCGGTTCCGCATTTTTTTAGGGGAGGCACATCAAAGGCAAAAGGGATTTTCAAAAATTTTATCAACAACTCATTGAAAAACTATGATAAAAACAGCAATCAGCCCCAAACGGATGACATATCCAGAATGAGCCCTTATCTGCATTTCGGGCAGATTTCCCCTCTTTACCTGGCCCTTGAAGTAAAAAGCCTCCTTAAGAAAGAAACGGAGGCGGCAGAGGCCTATCTGGAAGAACTCATCATACGCCGTGAACTTGCTATAAATTTTGTCTATTATACTCCTGACTACGATTCTTACTCCTGCCTTCCGGATTGGGCTAAAATCACCCTGGATGAGCACAGGAAAGACAGGCGGGACTTTGTCTATTCTTCAGAAGAGCTTATAAAAGCCAGGACTCACGACCCATATTGGAACGCGGCCATGAGGGAAATGGCAACAACAGGTTTCATGCACAATTATATGCGCATGTATTGGGGCAAAAAAATTCTGGAATGGACACCAGACCCGCAAGAAGCCTTCAAAACCGCCCTTTTTATCAACAACAGATATTTTATTGACGGACGGGACCCCAACTCCTATGGCGGTGTTGCATGGGTTTTCGGAAAGCATGACAGGGCATGGAAAGAGCGCCCGATTTTCGGAAAAATACGCTACATGGCCGCCTCCGGACTGGAAAAAAAATGCGATATTTCAGCTTATGTTAAAAAGGTTGATAAGATGGAAGCGTTCTCTTAAAGGTTTGCCGCAGCAATGAAATTCTCCAGGCTGTGTCAAGTACCAGTGGCTTTTGCTACCTCGGAACTAAAAAATATTGGCCTAACCCGAAAGAAAAACAAGTTTTTCGGAACAAACAAGAAACACATTTTTTCTTTAGAAATAAATCACGCCAGATGCTTTATAAGGGATATCATTGATCCTAAAATTGGTATGTGGGTATAAAAATTGCCCGCCGAATCCCAAAAGTCCTGGTGCAGAATCACTCTTCCATTCGCATCAAAACGGAACTGGCTCATACCAAATGAGCAAAAGGTTCTTTTTATAGGCAACCGCTTGGTAATTATCTCCATTCGCCAACGCGAGTAGTGGTCGCAACCCGAGCTGGAGTCATCAAGAAAATCAACGTTCAAGGATTCAAGCAGGCGGAGAGTTTTGGAAAAATAGCGCTCTATATCCTGGGCACTTTCCAGTGTCTTTATCGTGTCATTAAAAAAACACTCAGGCGCATAGACCAATCCGGCATTTTTCCGGACAGATTCCGGAGTCATTTTTTGGAAAAAGCTTTGCAGCCGCTTCAATCCTTGCTTCCCAATCGCAGAATTCGGGTCTGCGCACCCTTTTATCTCTGTCCATTTCAATGCCTCTTCATAATTCATAATGCTATCCTTTCTGCAAAGCCGGCAATTTTCTCAAATAGGCCAAAAATAGGGTAGGTTATCCGGCTCCACCCAACCATATTGTCCGTAAAAAACCGGGTCTTTACGCAAAAGGTTTGACCTGTGGGAAGAGTGCAGTATCTCATCACCCAGCCACCAGGGATAATCAATTTTTCTCCTGCCCTTTTTGGCAGACCCAAAGGGCATATTGTTTCGATATCCTCTGCGTATCCACTCGCGAATCATCTCGTCTCGGTAATCCAGCAAGGCGGATTCAAAGCCTGTCCACATTTTGACAGCAGGATGGTGCCGCCATCCGCTGCCATGAAGTATAGTACGGTATATTGTTTCCGCTTCCACCCGCTGCTTGCCAAGCCTTCTGTAGTCAAGGCATTTGGCGGAAAGCCCAAAATCTGAATATGGCAGAAAAGTCTGCATGGCATTTGAGTACAACATTGTGTAACATATTGATAAAGATTCAGAAGTATCTATAAAAATGGTTTTAAGCTTTCACTTTTTAAGATTAAGGCCCTGCCAACAAAAAATCAAGTATTGACAAAATTAGATTGGGAATTATTTTTAATAATAAGTAGGCAGACCTGAAAGATAGTAACTGTCCGTTAAAATCCGATTAAGTTTTCCTTTGGACTGTGGAGCATGCTGGCAGAGGCTGAAGAAGCATTTCTATACTTCAACAAGGAGGGGTGAACATGGATGTCAAGGATTTTTGCAGTGGAATGAGCATGGAGTTAACAGCATGGAAAGCCAAAATGTATGATGCCATGCGCAAGGTTGACAAGCTTGGCACAGCCGAGCGGGAAAAAGTCCTTCCCAACATCGAGGACATCCATATCATCATCGCGGAGCTTGAGGATAAGGTCAACCAACTGGACAAGGAATGCCCGGCAGACTGGAGCGGAATCAAGCAGGAAATCGATGGCGGTCATGTTGATATGCGCTCCAAGTATGAAGAGACGATGGATTTTATCGGTAAGGCAGCACCTGTTTCCATACCCGGCTAATTCCTGGCCTTACAGAGAGTTACAATTAGCGGCCGCCAGGGAAACAAAGTGTTTTCCCTGGCGGCTTTACTCATTGCTGCCTTTGTTTTTTTGCAGATTAATTTTCGCAAGCCTGTAAACTATCAATTCGACGAAGGGATGATCTCTTGGTTGATGAAATGAGCTTATTGCAGGGTGCCATTTGGTTGGCAATCTACTGGATGTACGCCGCATGGGCAGTGCACCTGGTAAAAAGAGATGTGAGCGTTGTAGACCTTTTCTGGGGGCCTGGCTTTGTCTGGATAGCATGGTACGCCTATTTCTCTTCTCCATCTGCCAGCCTGCGCAGCCTTATTGTCGCTGTTCTTGCCACGATATGGGGAGCGCGGCTTTTCATTCACCTTTCCATTCGCAGCCGGGGCCGAGGCGAGGACCCCCGCTACACCAACATCCGCAATAAATACGAACCCGGATTCTGGTGGAAGAGCCTGGGCATTATATTTGCGCTCCAGGCTGCTTTGATGGTCGTCATTTCCCTTGTTTTGCAAGCAACCATAGTCAATCCAGGCCCGGAATCGCTGTCTTTTTTGGATTTTTTGGGAATCGCCATCTGGGCTACAGGGCTTTTTTTTGAATCCGTGGGAGATTACCAGCTTTTTCGGTTTGTCAGGAATCCATCCAACAAAGGGAAGGTCCTTGCTTCAGGGCTTTGGGCATGGACAAGGCACCCCAATTATTTTGGAGAAAGCCTTATCTGGTGGGGTTTCTTCGTTATATGCATTAACAATTTTTCAAATGTATGGGCCATAATCAGCCCTATAACCATTACATTTCTTCTTCTGCGCGTTTCTGGAGTGACATTGCTTGAAGAACAGATGATAAAGGAAAATCCCGCCTACAGGGATTATGTTTTCAAAACCAGCTCCTTTTTGCCTAAACCGCCAAAGAAATAAGCCTTAAACAAGTTCATGGATTGGGGAGATAAAGCTCCTATGGGAGTATTGGCTCCTGCGCCTTGGCTTTGGAAAAGACCATTTGAGCATCTCCATTGTAGCGCTGGGCAAAAGAGCCCTGGCAATAGCAGAGGTAGAACTCCCACATGCGGACAAATTCGTCTGAAAAACCCATTTCCAGAACCCTCTGCCTGTTAGCCAGGAAATTTTTCCTCCAGAGCGCAAGGGTTTTTGCGTAATGGGCCGTAATGTCCTTCAAGTAAACCAGTCGCAAATCCGAGGCAGCGGTGGCCGCCTGACACATGGCAGTCACTGAAGGAATGAAGCTCCCCGGAAAAATGTATCGCTTTATGAAATCCACACTGCGGATATGTTTTGAATAAACCTGATCGGGTATGGTGATTGCCTGCAGGCAAAGCAATCCGTTTTCTTTCAGAAGATCTCCACAGGCTTTGAAAAACCGATTCAGATAGTGGTGCCCAACAGCTTCGATCATTTCAATGGAAACGATTCTGTCGTATCTGCCTTTCAGTTCCCGGTAGTCCTCAAACAGCATGGTGACACGGTCTTCAACGCCATTTTCCCGTATCTTTTTAAAGGCATATTCAAACTGCTGCCGCGAAATGGTTGTGGTGGTGACTTTACATCCAATGGTTCTGGCTGCGTAAACTGCAAAGCCGCCCCAACCGGTGCCAATTTCCAGCAAATGGTGATCTGGCCTGATGCCAAGTTTATTGCAGATTCTTTCGTATTTGTTTATCTGTGCCTTTTCCAGGCTTTCTGACTCGTTTTCAAAAACTGCACAGGAATAGGTCATGGTAGAGTCGAGAAAAAGTTCATAGAAGTCGTTGGAAAGGTCATAATGGGCATAGATATTTCGCTCCCCGCCCTTGAGGGTGTTTTTTCGCAAACGATGAAAAGCCTGAAACATCGGTTCGCTCACCCTTGAGAATCCGCTGTCCATGCTGTCTAAAGCAGGCAGGTTTCGCACCAGGATGCGGATCACTTTAACAAGGTCATCGGCTTGCCACCAGCCAGCCATGAATGCCTCGCCTGCTCCTATGCTGCCGCGCAAAAGAATGGCCAGGTAAAAACGGTTATCTATCACAGTGATACAGGCTTTTAGCGGGAAATCCTCCACCTGCTTGCCAAGGGTCACCTGGGACCACTGGTCTTTCAGCACGAGCTCGCCTTCCCGGATGTTTTGCATATGGGACAAGACGGTTGCGCGGGCAGACCGGCAAATATGCTTGCTTCCCAATAAGTTGTATTGAGGAAGCCTTATATGGTCAATCTGCTTTTTCATGCCTAACCTTTGAACAAAATTTTCTGTGATTCCTGATCCGGATGCGGGTAGAACCGCGCCCCCTTTATTTTAAGTTTCAGAGCCTGCCAGTAAATGGCTGCCACCACCTTGCCTGTCATGAAAGGGTGGACCATAAGGGCATTGGAAAGGCTTTTCCCGGTAATTTCCCTGCGCTTGAGCCTAAGTGTGGCGTCAAACCGCTTGCCCCCTTCAAATTCATTGATCATATGGACATTGAGCGTCTCACCCGGACAGGAAAAATGCCAATTATATCGTATCTCCATTTCCATGAAGGGCGAGACATGAAAAGCCTTGGAAAACAAATATCGGAAATGTTTTGGGGAGGTATGCCTGTTGTCTTCCGGCCCAAAGACATACTGGTGCCTTTGAAGCCATGGTGTATTGCTTACTTCTGCAACAAGATGAGTAAGGTTTTCTCCTTTTTCGTCAAAGCAGTAGTAAAAGCAGACCGGGTTGAAAATATAGCCCCAATATCGCAGGTGGCAAAGCACGCGAACAGGCCCTTTGGGCATTTCACCGGTTTGCTCGTAAACAAGGTTTTTCACTTCAGCTTCAAGGGGTTTGCCAGGATCTCCAAAATGGTCCCTGCGAAAAAAAGCGGCAAGATTTTTTTTCTCGACCGACCAGAGAGGATTTGATTCAAAGACCCTGTCCAGCTCCCAAAGATCCAGGTACACAAAAAAAAGGCGGTACTGGAAGCTGTTTTGCACAGGAGAATAGCGCTGGTGATGCACAGAACCAAAGTACAGGGCGCTTTGCATACCTAAAGCTCCAATCCAAATGTCCGGCACACGGCAAGGCCGCTTTTCGCGCCATCCTCGTGGAAACCATAACCCCAGTAAGCACCGCAAAAATGAGTCCGCCCTTTTCCGCTTATCTCGCTCCAGCGTTGCTGGGCCTTTGCTGTGGCTTTGGTATAAACCGGGTGATCGTAATCCATGCTTTTGATGATGCGCTGCGCGTTGAGCCGTTCATCCATATTCAGAGAAACGCAAAACTGCTCCAAAGCATCAAGCCCCTGCAACCTGTTCATGGAGTATGTAAGAGTTGCCCTTTCCCCGGCTTGTTTTGGGATGAGGCAGTTCCAGCTGGCCCACGCTTTTTTGTTTTCCGGCAGCACGGAAACATCCGTGTGCATGGTAGTCCTGTTGGGCTGGTAAGGTATGGCGTTTAGGATTTCGCGCTCCTGCGGAGTCGGGTCTTCCAGCATGGAAAGGGCTTGGTCGCTGTGGGTCGCAATAATGACATGATCGAACCGCTCCCATTTTGCGCCATCCACCTTTACCTCAACGAAATCTTCTTTGCGCCGCACGGAGCGTACCGGGCATGACAGACGGATTTTGTCTTTGAAATCCCTTGTGAGTGCTCGGACATATTCTCTGCTCCCCCCCTTTATAACCAGCCATTGGGGTTGGTCTCTGACATTTAGAAAACCGTGGTTGGCATAAAAACTGGCGTATAGTGCAATAGGAAAATCCAGAAAAACATCCGGGGACGCAGACCATATCGCCGAGCCTAAAGGGATTACAAAGTAAGGTAAAAGCCAATCGCCATAACCCTTATTTTTCATAAATTGGCCAAGATTCAGACAATAATCCCTGCTTCCGACCATGGGCATAAGGTCTTTGCGAAACTTAAGTATGTCAAGCAGCATCCGGTAGAAATGGGGCTTTAAGAGGTTGCGCCTTTGAGCAAAAAGGCTGTCAAGGTTGGTGGGCTTGTATTCAAGGCCAATATCTTCGGCTTTAACGGAGAAACTCATATCCGAAGCCTGCCACTCCACTCCGAGCTTTTTTAAAAGCTTCAGGAAATTGGGATAGGTTTTTTCGTTGAACACGATGAACCCGGAATCAACAGCATAGCGTTTATCCCCGGAATCAATATCGTGGGTATGCGTGTGCCCGCCAATATGGTCCGCAGCCTCGAATACCGTGATATCATGGGCCTTGTTCAGCAAATAGGAGCAAACATTTCCGGATATTCCAGTCCCGATTATGGCGATACGCATTTGTCAGCCTTCCCAAACCCTTTTCGCGACTCTGGCGTAAAGAGTATTTTGTTTGAGCTTATATATTTTGAAAAAATATCCTCCCCGATTAGCAGCAATAAACATCAAGACATTTGGAACAGTTTCGGCCTCGAAGCGCAAGTGCTTTGAGGTTTAGGAAATCCAAATGGAAAAGGCATAACCGGCCAATGCCACAATGCCTGTAAGCAATGTACCCCAGGCCATATCAACAATAACTACCTTTGTGGGCCAACCCTTGAGAAGAGCCAGATTGGTCAGATCATAAGTTGCGTAGGTGACCAGCCCAAAAAGCATGCCCATTCCTAAAGCCTTGAACCCTGAAGCCTCCTTGAAGCCTGGCAAAACCGCAAAAACCAGTATGCCCAGGATGAAAATCAGATAAAAGAGGAATGCGGCAAGCCAGTTGACCTTCTCACTGAAAAAGGAGCCAAGATAACGACGGTAGAACCCCTTGGCAACAAGCCCAAGCCACATAAAATCAAGGGCAAGGAATACCAGAAGCGTCACGCCATAGGTGGCGACCCACTTTGTCAGAGTCATGGCAAAATCCTTTTGTGAAATTTCACTTATTATACCCATAGCAATTATAAGGGTTTTTGCAGAAAAATATCAAAAAAATAATGCTGCCCAAAAAATTAAAAAGAGTGACTATCAGTTCAATGATTTCAAAATGTTAAAAGCTAATTTCGGTTCTTTGCAAGGCAAGTTTGCCATTTTTGTCAGCAATGTGTTTTGCCTCAACCGGAATTGGACATTTCCACTTTTTGGGTTAGTATAGAGCGTGAAAGGAGCGAATGTTATGGGGAGGAAGTGCAGGAATTTTTCAGCCTTGATGCAAAAAATACTTCGTCCTCAAGCCACGCTGCAAAAAGCTTATAGTCATTATCTGCATCCTCACCCTATCGAGTTGAAACTGAGGAATCATGTCTGAAAAAAGACCGCCGTCACCAGGAAAGGCTCTTGAAGCTTTGAAAAACCTTTTAATGAACCAGAGGGTGGGCGTTTTATCAACATTCGACGGGGTAACGCCATACGCCAATATTATTGCCTTTACCGTAACAAAAGATTTTAAGGAGATCCTCTTTGCATCACCCAGGGCAACGCGAAAAATCGCCAACTTGGAAAAATTGCCCAAAGCTGCATTGCTGGTGGACAACCGAAGCAATTCAGCCGATGATTTCCATGCAGCCTCGGCGGTGACCGCCATAGGAGATATCCGGGAAGTCAGCGATTCGGATAGGGAGCTAATGATCCGGCTCTATCTGGAGAGCCATCCTTATCTGGAGGATTTTGTTCGTTCACCAAGCTGCGCATTTATTAAAATCCAAGTCTCTTCATACATCCTGGTTAGAAATTTCCAGGAAGTCACGGAATTCCATTCGCCTTTCAACCCTTTGAATGAGGCTTTTCCATGAAAAATGGCGCACCCAACATCCTGCTCACCGGCCCCACCGGTTTTGTAGGCAAAAGGCTTTTATACCGGCTCGACGAGGCCGGGTTAAAGGCCCGCTGCCTGGTACGGCCGCCGGAAAAGCTTATTCTGCCAAAAAAGCTGTCCTACGAACCGGAGGTTGTTTACGGAGACCTGCTGGAGCCTTCATCCCTGGAAAAGGCCATGGAGGGCATGGACGCGGCTTATTACCTGGTCCACTCCATGGGCGGCAGAAGTATCCGCCATACGGAACGCTTTGCGGAGATGGACAGACGCGCTGCATCCAACTTCGCCCGGGCGGCCAAGGGTGCCGGATTGTCCAGGGTCATTTATTTAGGGGGCCTGGGCGATGAGCAGGACGACCTTTCCAAACACCTTCGCAGCCGCCATGAAGTGGCGCATATTCTCCAGGAGCAGGGGCCGCCTGCCACGGTGCTGCGGGCCGCGGTCATAATCGGTGCAGGTGGGGCATCCTTCGAGATAATCCGCTACCTGGTGGAGCGCCTGCCCCTTATGCTTTGCCCCAAGTGGGTGCAGACGCGTTCACAGCCCATAGCCATAGAAAATGTCCTGGACTACCTTGCAGGCTGCCTCACAAACCAGGAAACCGCGGGCAGAACGCTGGACATCGGCGGGCCGGAAATCTTAAGCTACGCTGACCTGATGGGCATTTACGCCAAGGTCCGGGGCCTTTCACGGATTATTATCCCCGTGCCCGTGTTCACTCCCAGACTGTCTGCGTACTGGGTGAACCTCATCACGCCTGTTCCTGCCGGAGTGGTGCTGCCCCTGGCCGAAGGGCTGAAAAACGAGGCCGTGTGCCGGGAAAACTCCATACGGGGGTTGGTGCCCACACACCTTATCCCCATGGAACAGGCCATCTGCAATGCGCTTAGCGAAGTGCGGGAGGGACCGGGAAGGCTTCTGTCCCGGCAGTCCTGCTTCATCGGATCGTGAGCAGAGATTTCCCCGTGCCGCACGCAATTCTCGTTAATCGGCCATGGAGTTAATTCCATTTCGAAGGGCGCCTGCGACAATTGAGGGAGGCAGACGCAACCTTTAAGCAGCTTTTTAAAATGCAGTAAGGAGGCAAATTCCGTGGCAAGCGAATCTGCAAAGGGAAACCACATCCGCCTGACCGTCTCTTCGGGACAGGCCGCCCGGCTGTCCTTTCCACACGGCGGCGAGAGGTGCGGCGATGCTCATTAGGTCAAGGGTGCGCATCAATGCTCCCATGAAAATCGTGTGGGAGGTGTTTTCCGACCTTTCCGGGTGGGACTCCTGGAACCCGGTGTGCCTTAAGTGCCGCCTGGAGCAGGGATCAGGCCTGGAAGCCGGGGCCCGCTTCTCCTTTTCCCTGCGGCCTTTTGCCTTTCCCCTGCGCATAGCGCCCATTGTTGTGGAGGCATTGCCGGAAAAGCGAGTGGTTTGGAAGGGCAGTCGGCTGGGCATTCGTGCGGTGCACACCTTCGAATTTCAGGAGCACCCTGCCTATTCAGAGATCGTCAGCCTGGAAAAGTTTGCAGGCCCAATGCTGTTGCCTGCCCGATTGGTCGGCGCCACAAGGCGCCTGCACTTGCTGTCGGAAAAGCTGTTGGAGTCCATACGGGCAGAGAGCGAGTGCCGGGCCGCCAAGAAGCGGTAAGAACAGGGATGAACCGGACTTTTCAGAGCCTGCAATGAGTTGCGGTAAAAAAAGTCCCTGGGGAGAGCGCTGCTCCGCCGGGGACCGGTTCTGTAACGGCGGGAAGTTGTATTATCCGGTATATGCTCTCCCACCCTTATTGCAAGGGCTTTTTGTTGAGATGAAAGGGACAGGATTAAGTCCGCAACAGATTGTTTTGCATAAAATTTAGTCGAATATGCAGACTCAACTCCATTTCAAATTGCATACAAAGATAATTTGCCGGGCGTGATGAATAAGAGAAAATGAATTAGTCGATCCTGAAAAACCCGTTTTTTGGCGGGTCAGGGCTAAAGATCGTTTTTCCGAGACAAAAATTTGTTTCTCCCAGACTGCAAAAAGCCATCGCGAATAAAGGCGCAAAAAAGCTGCTGTGTACTTCAGCAGCTTGGAGAAGTTCATTCCGGCGAAGGCCGGAATCCAGTCTTTTGCTGTTTGCAGGCTTTTCCTGGACCCCCGGCCTACGCCTGTGTGACGAAGGCTGTCTCGCTCAAAATAGAAATCTTTTATGCTCCCCGTAATATCTACTCCTAAAGAATATGGCTTACAGACGAAAGGATACCTGTAACTGACCGGATTGTAATAGAAGTGCTGGAATCACAACAACTCATCAACGGTCTTATACGGCATGGCAAAGGCTTGGGCCACTCCGGGGCAGGTGATGTGGCCCAGGATCACATTGGCCCCTTCGCGGATTTCGGGGTTTTCGGCGCAGGCGCGTTTCCAGCCCTTGTCCGCGATTTCAAGGGCATAAGGAAGGGTCGCGTTGGTGAGTGCATGGGTGCTGGTCTTGGCCACCGCGCCCGGCATGTTGGCCACGCAGTAATGGACTACGCCGTCAACGATGTAGACGGGGTCGTTGTGGGTGGTGGGCTTGGAGGTCTCGAAACAGCCGCCCTGGTCGATTGCCACATCAACCAAAACAGCGCCCTTTTGCATGGATTTCAACATTTCGCGGGTGATGAGCCTTGGAGCCTTGGCCCCAACCAGGAGAACCGCGCCCACCACCACATCGGCGTCCGAAATGTGCTTTCTGATGGCCGAAGGGCTCGCAAAAAGGGTGAAGCAGTTGGCGGGCATGACTTCCGCCACCCGGCGAAGGCGGTCAAGGGATGTATCCATCAGAAATACCCGCGCACCCAGGCCGCAGGCCATGCGGGCCGCGTTGATGCCCACCACGCCCGCGCCTATCACCACCACCTTTCCGGGGTCGACCCCGGGAACGCCGCCCAGAAGAATTCCGCCGCCGCCTGCGGCCATTTCCAGGTACTTGGCCCCCTGCTGAATAGCCATGCGCCCGGCGACCTCGCTCATGGGAGTGAGAAGCGGAAGGGAGCCGTCGGCCTTTTTCACTGTTTCGTAGGCTATGCAAACGCTTTTCGAGTTTATGAGAACCCTCGTGAGCCTCTCCGCCGCAGCAAGATGAAGATAGGTGAAAAGAATCTGGCCCGGACGCAGAAGGTCGTACTCCGGTGGCAGGGGTTCTTTCACATGCATCACCATCTCGCAGTATTCAAAAATTTCCTTCGGAGTGCTCTTGATCACGGCCCCGGCTTCAAGGTACTCGGAATCCGAAAAGCCGCTGCCCGCACCTGCCTCGGCCTCGACCCACACCTCGTGCCCATGGCCCGTAAGAACTTCCGCTCCAGCCGGAGTCATGGAAACCCGGTTTTCCTCGGTCTTGATTTCCTTTAAAATTCCTACGCGCATGGTCAGTTCCTCTTTGTTTAAAGGCCCGATATGGGGCTGGACTGGCGATATCCAGTCAACCCTACAATCCTATAAGATGCTCGTTGACCGATAGACAGGCCAGACGATGTCCTTTAGACTCAACAAAACCTTCTTGTACTTAACTGTCCACTTCCCTTTTTAATCATTTAAAATTGTCAACAGAACCTAGTCCCTCAATAATTATGCATAAATAATAAGGGCTAACAGTCAAGGTCCATAAGTGAGGCCGCGTTTTCGTATAGAACTTTCCGAAGCAGAGGCTCGTCTCCCTTGCAGGCTTTCCGCGCACAGGCCAGAGAAGCCCAGGCATCGCCAAAGGGCCAGTCTGAAGCATAAAGCACCCGGTCAGGCCCAAAAGTCTGGATCAGTTTCCTGATATTGGCTGCAGACTGGAGTGAGGTGTCCACGAGGACATTTTCATAGGAAGCCAGTTTTTCCATGACCTCCCCCACTTCGTACATACCGGCATGGCCCACTACAAAACGCACATCCTTATGTTCCCGCACCAGACGCACGGCGTAGTCCACAGCGCCGTATTCCGGGATATTCTTATCTTTCTCCACGCCCTTATAGTAATTGGAAATACCGCAGTGAAACAGCACGGCAAGCCCTGCCGAGCCCGCAGCGTCCACCGCCTTGTGCGTTCGCGGATCATCCAGGGGCACCTTCTGGATTATGCCGTGGAGCTTGATTCCCTTTGCACCATTGGCCTTGTCCGCCTTCAACTGTGCTGCAAAATCGACATCTGCCGCCACATCCACGGTGGTAAACGGGATCACGGCGGAGTCCTGGCTGGCAGCTTGGGCCAGATCGCTAAAGACCACATAAGGATGAATGGGCATGCATGCGCTATGGGTGATGCCCAATCTGTCCATGGAAATTCGGAGGTTTTCCAGGGTTCCGGTACGGCTGCGAACCTGTTCGGCCGTAATGGCCTGGTTAAGAAAAAGGCGGTAGAGCAGGTTTCCCAAGCCGAAATTACGATAACCCACCAATCCCCAAAGAGTAATGGGATCAAAAATCATGGGTTTGGGTACTCCCTTTTTGCAGATGAGCTCACCCCCGCCCTTGATTAATATGTCTCCGATGTGAGTATGTGCGTCTATGATGGGATGGGACTTCATGCAAGGGCCTCTCTTTGTAAGCTTGGGACTGACAGTCCGCCATAGTTTCTTCCCACTTTCTTGGGGGAAGGACTGGTCGGCTAAAGGCGCCTGTGTTGCCTGCCACTGTCTGGTTTTTGATTACCAACTCGAACATCATGGAGTCCTGTCCAAAATCATGGCTTGTCGAAAACCAGCGAAGGTTACAATGTTTGAAGGGAGTCGCGAACCGCCATTAAAAGCGTCTTCGAATTATCGTCCGAGATGGTAAGCGGCGGACGCAGCACAATACTGGCTTTCAGAACCTCGCCGGGCATACATAAAAGGCCTGCTTTTCTTGCGGCCTTGCAAAAAGCCAGCGCTCTTTCCACAGAATCCATCTGAATGGATATCAGAAGGCCGGCCCCGGAAACCGACCTTACGATTTTGGAGTATTCCCCCGCCAAAGCCCGGAGTTCATCCAGAATTCGTTCTCCCTGCTTTTTTGCGTTTTCCCATGGCCGCAGGGTCTCGTACAATTCCAGGCATTTTTCCGCCACAAGACACCCCATGTCATGACCCCCGAAGGTACACAAGTGAATCAGGGGATGCTTGTCAAAAAAGGCCTTGATTCGGGGGGGGAACGCCAGCCCGCACATGGGGAACATGCCTCCGGCCAGGGCCTCACCCAAGATCAGAATGTCCGGATAAACCCCCAGGCCCTCACAGGCGAAACGCTCCCCGGTGCGTCCGAAGCCGGTCTGGGTCTCGTCT
>Ga0351959_1155_pt1 | contig 15935 bp, 21 predicted proteins | sample TotcelT113001M13_FD_206836 | JGI IMG/M metagenome (GOLD analysis project Ga0351959, IMG submission 206836) | Enriched cells from coal bed in the Powder River Basin, Montana, United States - Total cells T11 rep3 HSBNCT.T11.300.1.M13 ...
TATCAGCCTTCAAGCTTTCCAGCCGTCCAGCTATTACAACTCAAAACTGTTTTATCTTTGCTATGGGTAAGGAAAAAACTTATGATTTCTTCTTTCGGTTTCCAATATCCAGGTTTTCTCTGAAGCGGCATTACTGCAATAATAAATATCTCATTTGCAGCAATATTATAGATTATTCCGAATGGGAAGCGGTTGGTCAAACATCTCCTTGTATTTGCTGAGAGAGGAGACCACGCTTGCGGAAATGAAAGGATATTTTGAATAATAGAATACACTTCTTTAGCAAATTCCAATCCGAGGCCATCCTGACATTCGTTGTAAAAGTCAATAGCCTCGTTGAGCTCCTTTTCAGCGTCAGGATGAAATGAATACTTCAAGAACCAAGCCTTTCGCCAATCTTTCTGAGTACCTCTTCGCCAGGGATGGGGTTTGTTTTTCCATTTCGTATATCCTGAACCCTCTTTTCAGCCTCTATTGCCCACAGTTCGTCTATTTCTTTTTGAATGGGATGCAGACTCCGCAGAAGCTTATCAACAAGCTGCGTACGTATGTCTAATGGTAAAGAAATTGCTTCTGCAAAAAGGTCATTTGTCTTTTTCATATTTACCTCCACACGTTCTCATCTGTGCATACATTATATCATTTTACAAGGTCTACTCGTTATTTTTCTATCTCACCTGACCGGGGGTGTATCGGGCAGGCTGATATTTCCTGAGAATTCCTGATCTATCTGAATTCTCAGGGAAAGTAAATCTATCTGGTCTTATCATGATCTTATCTGCGTATATCCGCGTGGTATCTGCGTCCATCTGCGTAAAATAAAGAATTTTCTTTCTGTGACCTCTGTGCCTCTGTGGTGAATAAAGAGAGCTTTACAGCTTGACGGCCTGCTAGCCTGACAGCGTGCAGGCTATAACGAAGTTCTCTGTGTACTCTAGCGAAGCGGGCGAGAGATAAACCTTTGTCCATCAGTCGTCTGCGCACGTCTGTGGCTAAATAAAAGATCTTTTTGTTTCTTGCCGCCCGCTTCGCTCGACTGGCACAGACAACTGCGGACGAAAGCCATACGAGAATTTTCTTGCCGCCTGATGTTCCGACAGTGGAACCATCAGGCATGGCATCCCTGAGTATTGGAGGAGTCGTCCCAATCCTCAGGGAAGTAAACCACCATGGCTTCATGTATTTGTTCAGCATCTGTCTGCGTATGTCTGTGCGTGTCTGTGGCAAATACTGCAGTGACGATTGTAAGCTATGAGCTTAGAGCTATGAGCTATCTTCCATTTCAAGGGCGTCCCCAAAATGCGATCCCGCCCATGAGCGCTGATGTCACGCCAAGAAGACAGGTAAGGGGTAAGGGGTAAGGGGTCATACCATGAACCCATAGATGATGTTGTCGAGCTTGTTGAAATTTTTTGCTATTATTGCGCACTCACTCAGCTCGAGTGCGGTGCATAACCCCTGAAGTTTCACCACGTCCTGTCCCCGGGGCGACACCTTCACTTCATAGCCCACCTTTTTGTCAACCACAAAGTCTATCTCAACACCGCTTTTCTTCTGGTAATAGGCTACTTCATTTTTGAGCCTCAGATTGCTGAAAACGCTGCTCTCAAAGAGTGTGTCACCATCGAGCCTGGCTAGTCGATTTGCGAGGCCTGAATCGCAGAGATAAACCTTGGGCATTTTTCTGATCTCAGTGCCCCTCCCTTTACTGAATGGCTTTATTGTCTGGATGAAATAAGTCCCTTCAAGGAAGGAGATATAGGTGTTCAGGGTATGGCGGGATACACCAAGCTCACTGGACAACTTCAAAATGTCAAGTTTCGACCCCGACCTCTGAGCAAGAAGCAGCATCAGATCCCTCATCACATTATTTCTTCGGAAATCGCCAAGTTGCAATACTTCAAGCTGAAAAAAAGAAGTAAATATGTCATCAAGACTCCTGTTCTTTTCGTCGCTATTCTCCTTTAATACTACGCCAGGGAAACCGCCAAAGACAATGTATTCCTCGTAGTAAGGAGCAATGAGGTCGCAGATTGGTTTTGTAACCTGAGCGCCATCTGCGGGTATGTTGAAGTTAACTTCTTTGAAGATAAGAAATTCGCGAAAGCTCAAGGGGAATAGCTCGAATATATACTTCCTTCCTGCAAGGCTTTCGGCAAAGAGGTTCTTCAAGTAGTAGCTGGCAGATCCGGTGAGAAAGAATTTTACCTTGGAGTGATCCATAAAGTATTTGACCACAGACGGGAGGTTTCTTACGAACTGAATCTCGTCAATAAAAATAAAGGCTTGTTTGTTAAAGCTAATGCCAAGGACATTCAAGGCGGATCTGATGTTCTCATAATTTTCTTCCTCGAAGTATTTTCTATTCAGAGGATTTTCGAGATCAAGAAAAAACTTGTTGCCCGACTCAACCCGATCATGGATAAATCGCAAAAGGGTGGTTTTGCCTGTCCGCCTCATCCCGGTAATGATGACAGCTTCCGGTGAATCAAGATATTTTTCTATTTCATTGTATAATAATCGGGGCTTCATAAAGTATTGATATACAATTAGTAGAACTAATTGTCAAATATAAAACTACCAAGCCGTCAAGCCATCCAGCTCTTCCTCTCGCCCACTCATCCCATCTTAGGATGGGAATCGTTCGAGTCCGCAGAGATCACAGTAAAAGCCGAGGGGAGATGGGAGATCGCTCGCGGTGCTCGCTCGGAAGGGGGAAGAGTAAACCACTGTGTAAGAGCCTTTTCTTCCATCTTCCTAGGCTACAGAGGAGCCGGGCTTCCTTCTTCCATCTGATTTAAGCAAGCCGTCAAGCTTGCAGGCTAGAACGCAGTTCCCTGTGTGCTCTAGCGAAGCGGGCGAGAGATAAGCTCTTATCTGCGTCTATCCGTGTAAATAAGCTCTTTTTCACCGCCGATGAGCGCTGATCTCACGCTGATAAAGGCGGATAGAATATCTTTGACCGGCTATGAGATAGACCAGCATATCCGGTCAAGCTCACTGCGCCTTCAGCGCGATAGTCTCTCGACCGCTGAAAGCGGCAGAGTGTATCCTTCATTGCCGTCTTATCACAATGGAGGATACTCATACCATATCTTCTTTTATCAAGCTCTTATCTGCGTCTATCTGCGTAATCTGCGGTAAAATATGACTTTTTAATTATCTACTTTGGAAGGAAACCATCCAGTATCGGCACGACGTCCCGCGTAAACCCTGCCAGCCTGCCTTCCGCCTCTTCTATCTTCTCGTTCTGATACACCGGCGTGATCACCCGCACCAGCGCCCCGTCTGTCCTCATCAAACTGCCCGTTTTAGATGCAAGTCAGCGATGATCGGAAGCTCAAAGAGTTCATTGCTTAATAACCTTGTTGAGAAGAAAAGAACCTCAATATTCTCAATATCTTTTGTATCCGGATTCATACGGGCAATGACTCCTTCACCAAGCTCTTCCGATTCTTGTCTTGGATAAGGATCACACTTGTTGATATAAAGAATATCTCCCTTACGGTCATATTTAAACGTTAATCTCGGTTCCATTCAGTTTCTCCTCCCGATAATTTTGTTGCCATATAGGATGTAATAATCCAGTTCCTCTTAGCACCTGAAAGCTCGCTTAATACAACTACAACGACATTTTTTCCACCCAGTAAATCTGGATACCATCGAGAAAATAATCTTGCCGTGCCAAAACGTGAACTTTTTCTAACGAGATCAGGGTCAAGGAGCGTCTCCTTGATACATTTCGTGTATTCTGGCAGCAACTCAGGATGTTGTTCGGTAATGTGAATTTCTCTCTCATCAGTCAATTCCACTTCACCTTTTAAAAAAGGACATTTGAGTATTTCCACTATTCAAACATCTCCGAATTGTTTCATTATACTACCAAATCAATATCGACTCAATTTAGTAGTCGTCTGTGTTTGCAGCAAAAATAGCTTGTCAGCTTTACAGCTAGTCAGCCGGCTAGCTGATACCAGACATTTCAACATTTCAAGAACATTGCCAAGATGTTCCCACGCACCTATCTTTTCGCCTAATTCATTATGATTCCAGGATATAACAGTGTATAATAATCAAAAGGAGAAATTATGGGACAAAAACTCACGGCAATTATTGAAAAAGAAGGTAATGGTTATGTTGCCTTGTGTCCTGAGCTTGACATCGCAAGCCAATGTGATACTGTTGAGCAGGCACGTGACAATCTCAAAGAGGCTTTAGAGCTCTTTTTTGAGACAGCGTCAAAGGAAGAAATAGACGGCAGATTTATGGGCGATGTCTTCGTGACGCAGGTTGAGGTAGCTGTTGGGTAAACTCCGCGTTCTCTCTGGAAAAGACGTATGCGCAATCTTATCACAACATGGTTGCAATGAAATACGAAGGAGAGGCAGTCATATTGTTATGCAGAAGCAATTAGTAAAGGGAACTATCACTGTTCCAATCCCTAATCACGACGAAATCAGAATAGGGACCCTGCAATCTATTATCAGACAATCAGGCATACCGAGAACAGCTTTCGAATCCTGAAGCTATTTTTCCCCGGTTTACTCATGAGATCATCCTGTCTTCCTAATCCCTTAATCCGGCATTTCTTACCACCCGCTTCGCTCGTTGCCACCCGGCTATCGACTCTGCGAGAGACAAGTTCTTTTTCCTCACGCCCACTCCCTTCGGTCGTTCGAGTCCGCAGAGTTCGCAGAGAAAGGAATGAGTTCAGGCTAGAGGTCAGAGGTTTAAGTCTATTTCCCATTGCCTATTGCCCATCACCTATCACCTGGTATCTACGGTGAACATTGCAGTAACGAGTCTAGAGTAATTTGAGTAGATCGTCCCGGGAGAGTTCACAATCTTTCAAAATTTGAGCAAGGAGTCCACGCCCTATTGTCTCGCCGCGATGTATCGGTACAACCGTACTTCTCCCATCTGGGTGACGAAGAAAATGATGGCTACCTTTTGAACGGATAGCTTCAAATCCGATTTTTTGAAGAGCTTTGATAAGTTTGGAACCAGTTATTGATGGAAATATCCTCAATTGGAGACTGCCACGCGCTGAATGCCAACAAATTCGTTTGACAAAGGTTCTTCAACCTCAAGGCAGAGCTTGATTGCTTCCTCAATCCTCTTCATTAAGACATCAAGCGATTTTGCCTGTGTGTGACATCCACGCAGTTCTGGAACAGATGCAACAAAATAACCATCTTCATCTTTTTGGATCACTACATTAAACTCTCTGGTCATGTCAGACCTCCTTCATGATTATATCACGAGAGATGAAACATTTCATTTTGATTATTTCAATATTAATCCTTACCCCTCTAATCCTTTAATCCTGTTTTTTTACCGCCCGATAACGATCGTTTCCACCCAGCTGTCGACTCTGCGAGAGACAAGTTCTTTTTCCTCACGCCCACTCATCCCTTTTTTGACGGGACTCGTTCGAGACCGCAGAGTACTCAGAGAGAAAAGCATAGGTATTTGTGTTTGACCTGCTTGCTGAGAAAGCTGCAACCAGGTCAAGTTGCATCGCCGTGCGGCGATTAGCTTACTGGCTCTGCACCGTCAGGTGCGAAGAGTGTGACCGGAATTCTGCTTTCTCTCACTTCCGGGCACCATCACTCATAGACTTTCCCTCAGCGTGCTCTGTGCGCTCTGCGAGAGACAAGTTCTTTTTCCTCACGCCCACTCCCTTCGGTCGTTCGAGACCGCAGAGTTCGCAGTAAAAGCCGAGGGAAGATGGGAGACCGCTTCGCTCGGAAGCGGGAAGAGTAAACCACTGTGTAAGAGCCTTTTCTTCCATCTTCCTAGGCTACAGAGGAGCCGGGCTTCCTTCTTCCATCTGATTTAAGCAAGCCGTCAAGCTTGCAGGCTATAACGAAGTTCTCTGTGTGCTCAAGCGAAGCGGGCGAGAGATACGCAGTTGTCCAGCATCTATCTGCGTAATCTGCGGCAATAAAACAGGGGTATGGATTATAGGATTAATAGGATTAAAATTCTAATCCTGCCTCAACTATTTAGGTATATATTGATCCAGTATCGGCACGACTTGCTTCGTAAATCCTGCCAGCCTCTCCTCTGCCTCTTCCATCTCTTCATTCCTGTACACTGGCGTGATCACCCGCACCAGCGCACCATCTGTCCTCATCAAACTGCCCGCTTTAAATGCATATCAGCGATGATCGGAAGCTCAAAGAGTTCATTGCTCAATAACCTTGTTGAGAAGAAAAGAATGTCTAGATCTATTACCGGGGTTTGCGTCGCCCCCTCTGCCTGCAAAGCCGTCAGAGCCTCCCCTTCATGCTCGCCGTGCTCGCATATGGATTCCATCACCCGTGTAAATACTCACGGGTACCCGAAGATGCAAGCCACGCAGAGGACCATGCTTTTAAGCGTGGGTGAATGCGTTTGTTATTCGCGCTTAGCGTGTATGTTTTAGTGCCACGGGCTTGCCCGTGGGAATCTATTCGTTCGGTGGAATGATTTTTTCCAATTCTAATAGCAGGGTGGGGATATTAATTGTAACTGCGTCCCAGAGTATGTCGTAATCAACGAAGTCGTAACCATGGATGAGCCTGTTCCGCATGCTTACAATCTTGGCCCACGGAATTCGGGGATAATGCTTCTGCAGCTCTTTTGGGTATTTGTTTGCGGCTTCCCCGATGAGTTCAATGAGGCGGGTTATGGCAAGGCACAACACTTCATCTTCTTCGAGATCTTCTTTGTTTTTTCCGGCGACTAGAGTACCAATTTTGCTCGCGTAATCTCGCATATGATAAAGCCGTACTTGAGGATCACGATCTGGCATATTGCACCTCTGCTGCTGCCAGAACCTTATGCCGGAAATATTTACTAATGCTTTTTGGTGTATTTATATCGACTTTTCTTCCACCAAAAATGCCAGAAAGCTCCTGTTCCATGTCATACAGTTCAAAAAACCCAACTTTTGCAAAAGGTTCGAACTCTACAAGCACATCGATATCGCTTTCTGGACTAAAATCGTCCCTTAGTACAGATCCGAACAATGCTAGTTTTTTAATTCGGTTTTGTCTGCAAAAAGTTTCAATTTTGTCCTTTGGTACTGTAATCTTGGTTGCCATTGTTATCTCTTATCGACTATAGTATAAATCAATTTGAATCTTTGAGCTGTAAAATTTATTAAAGTCTGTTTTTCACCGCCGATGAGCGCTGATGTTACGCGGATAAAGGCGGATAGAATATTTCTCTCGCCCACTCCCTTCGGTCGTTCGAGACCGCAGAGTTCGCAGAGAAATGAATGAGTTCAGGTTATAGGCTAGAGGTTAGAGGCTAGAGGTTTAAGTCTATTGCCCATCACCTATCACCTGGTATTATATGTATGGCATGCGATCCCGCCTGATTTCGGCAACCTCAGAAATCCGGCGGGGCCTAATCCCTACCCCTCTAATCCTTTAATCCTTGATTGTGTTCCCTGTGTGCTCTAGCGAAGCGGGCGAGAAATACGCTCTTATCTGCGTATGTCTGCGCGTGTTTGTGGTTAATTTGGTTTTTATCTTCTGCCCTTTGCTTTTTTGTAAATGTCCTCTCGTGTACCGATAACCGTTACAGTTACACATTTGCCATCCACATAATAGATTACCCGGTATTCAGGTTTTCTACCGAAATGATAAGAGCGCTCATTCCGTAAGGCGCCAACAAGAGGCTTTCCGTTCTTAAAAGGATTCTCCTTAATTTTTTCGAGATGGGCAAGGGCAAGGTCTTTTTGGACCTGCAATGGCAATTTCTTATAATCCCTCATGGCAGCAGGTGACAGTTCGAGAGTATATTCAGACATTTTGGGATGATCTACTTGAAAGGTTTTTGAAGCTCTGCCAGAGAGGTAAACTTTTTCCCTCTTTTCTTGTCTATTTTTGCCTGTGCCCCTCTTCTATTGACGTATTCAACAAACCAATCATCTTCCTTGAGGCTGAGATAGTCAACAAAATTGGCAACTTCTCTAACCTTTTCCGTGGGCAAGCCTTTTATCTCTTCGATCAGTTTTTGTCGTAGTCCTGTTCTCGGCATGTTTCGCTCCTCTTCTTTCTATTCTAACCCAGTGCCAGCGAAGATTCAAACTCTTCGTTCATCATATGTTCAGGCCATCTGTAAAGCTATCAAGCCATCCAGCTCTTCCTCACGCCCACTCACAGTGAATACATGGGCTGGTAAGCTGGCAGGCCTTCAAGCTTGCAGGCTATAACGCAGTTCCCTGTGTGCTCAAGCGAAGCGGGCGAGAGATAAGCAGTTGTCCAGCATTCGTCTGCGCATGTCTGTGGCAAAAATAGCTTGTCAGCTGTCCAGCTTATGAAAAAGATATATACACTTCAGGAATGACCCAAAGCATTCTGGACTTCAGTCTCGTTACAGATTTGCGATCTCCTTAAAACTGTCAGCTTCAATCTCATAGGAGAGAAGGCTGTCTATGTTAACTCTCTTCTTTGCGTTCAGGAATTCGATGCCCACAACTTTGCCATCTGACGTAATATCGATATTGATTCCATCGGCCACTTCGATAACACCGTCTGGTTTCAGTGTTAATAATTCTATATACACCGCATCAACCTGGCCATCATAGGATACTTTCATATTTCACCACCTATTTTTGTTCCTTTGAGGGGATATGCCGTTATAATAAGAAATCCATCATCCACTTCGGTACCAACAATCTTAAGAGGGTATTGAAACGTCTCTCCGCTCTTCCATAGTAGTTCAATCCTACCATCTGGCAACACTCTCTTGCCGCCTGATGTTCCGACAGTGGAACCATCAGGCATGGCATCCCAGATATCCCTGAGCTTACGACGAATCAACTACGCCATAAATAAGCGGGGATGATTCTTTCTAAGCCAGCTTTCAATTTCATCACGAAGCTTCTTTGCCAGCACAAGCATTTCATTCGCCTCTTGATCCGAAACAGCCCATGCCCGTTCATATCCGCCGATATTCCTCTTCTTACGGAATTTATCAAAATAAATGATAGTAGCTGAATCGGCTTTAATTGTATGGCGGAGCGACTGGATGACGCGATAGTGATGGGCTTCATGGGATGCCCGGTAGCCGGCTGCCGCAAGGGCTGTTACAGCCATCTGAAGGGCCGCATTATATGCGATAGCCAATTTCCAATGAGCACTCAGGTCTTCCACCCGGCAATCACGAAGGTCCCTGTCTGCCAGAGCGATAAGCTCCGCAATCTCCCTTGGATTTGCCTTGTGTTCGACCAGCCAACCTCTATCGCACCAGTCTTTCAAGCTCACTTTTATCACCAATCAAAAAGACTACAGGCCCTCTCATAACATCTTTCAAGAAATGGTGGTCATCGACAATCTTATTTGTAAACTCTGACTCGCTATAGATAATGGGATTAATCTCCCTTCCGATGGTATTTTGCGCTTCATTGAAGGCAGAGACAACCTCTTCGAGTGTTACGTCTCCGACGATGAGAACATCTATGTCGGATCCGGCACGTTCTTTGCCTGTTGCAAACGAACCATACATGAACGCGACCCTGATACGCTCAATAAGCGGGTCCAACGCAGTTTTCAGTACATCGCCGACCCCCACTGTTTTAATGATAATCGCTTTAAGCTCATGAAAAATAGGAGATTCTTGATTAGCTTGATAGAGAATGTGCCGTCCTCTTACAACACGAGAAATAATACCACCTTCCGTAAGTAGCTTGAGTTCCCGCTGGAGTGCGCCCATGCCAATTCCTGTGATTCGGGAAATCTGACGAAGGTAAAAGGTGTCCTCGGGTTGTGTATAGAACATTAATAGAACGGCTTGGCGTGCCTTGCCGAACAATACAAATGGTCTGTTGTGTTGCGCTTTGTTTGTACCCATTGTTGGTACAATTGTATCAATTTTAGGTGCAGTTGTAAACAGTAAAATTGTTGTGTAACGTTTATGGGCGGCCGTTGTATTAGGGTAATACCACGTCTGGTAAGGGAAATATAGCCGCCTGATGTTCCGACAGTGGATTATTTTTACCTTCTTCCCGCTAGGGCTGAAGAGTTGATAGACGGTATAGTCGTCCGGCTATCAAAAGCTTACCTGTCTGCGCATGTCTGTGGCAAAAAATAGCTTTACAGCTTGACGGCCTGCTAGCCTGATAGCTTGCCAGCTTGATAGCTGTAGCTCATTTTGGAAGGAAACCGTTGAGGATGGGGACGATTTCTATCGTAAATCCTGCCAATCTACCTTCAGCCTCTTCTATCTTCTCATTTTGATACACCGGCGTGATCACCCGCACCAGCGCTCCATCTGTCCGCTGCTTTGTCAGTGCATCCCAGAAGTTTGCTACCTTCACCTCCCAGAGCTTTGTAAGCACTCTGCCTCTCATAGGAAACCAGAAATAGACAAGTTCTTTCACGCCTGGTTTTTCCATGAAAGCGCGGTTGACTGAAACACTCCCTGGATTACTACCTGCAAGTGCTATATTTGTTGTTCCGCTCTGCCTGAATACCCACCCGCTTCCCGGTAGGCACGACTCAGGTGAGTGGATCGATTCACCTTTTCTCTGGCTGTCATAATAGGCAACATAGAAACTCACCTCTTTCCCCTGGCTGTTCCGATAATCAGCAATGATATAATCGCTGAAAAACAGCACATTCAGATACTGCTGCTCCATCGTCTGCCGTGTTCCCTTCCATTCTCCAATCTCAGTGGGAAACTGATTAAACGATTTCGCAATCGGTATCTTCTCCCTGAACTCCACGCCTTTTGATAATACTGCTGTTGCTGCAAGTAGTATTATCGCAACAACAAATACGTATACGCGTGTACGCGTATCCGAACCTTGAACCTTGAACCTTGAACCGTTTCCTTCTTCGCTCTCCGAACCTTGAACCTTGAACCTTGAACCCTTGCTCGGCAGCACTTTCGACAGAATGAACATTTCAATGAGGAGGAAAGTGAGCGCCAGCAAGAAAATCAACCACCCTGAGAACCCATGAAAGAATCCCTCCGCCACCTTTGCACCCCAAACACTGTATAGAATACCAGTCAAAGCAATCCTAAGGCTGTTCATCACAATCGCCACAGGTATTGATGACAGAAAAAGCACGATCCTCTTCCACATATGGGCCTTGAAGAAATAGGCAAGAAGCAGGCTCAAGACTATGATTGGAATCAGATACCGTAAACCGCTGCATGCCTCTACCACCTGCAACTGGGTAAAACCAAGATCAATAACATTCCCCTCCCTATACCCTGACATGCCGTAGAGGTGGACCATCCAGATGCCAAGCTTTGAAGAGATCAACTGGAGCTGAAGCGATATCTTTGTACTGACAAAACGAGGGAAAGGAAACATGGTTAACATCATTACAAGGGGAAACCACATGATCTTTATTTTTATCCACCCCACATGCATCCAGATAAGACCAATGATGACAAACCACAAAGAGATATACATGGTAAAATACTCACCGGAAAGCTCACCGAGCCAGAAAAGAAAAACACCAATCAAAAAAGGAACAAGGCCTGTCCACGATAGTAGGGAAGGGCTCGCATTCAGTTCTTCGCGCTTCTCCCATATAAGGTAGACCACAACAAATGGGATGAGGAAACAGTGGGTATAATCCTCCCGGTACCAGTCATGCATAACCATCCATTCAAGGGCACTATAATAGACGGCGGCAAGAATGATGGCATAAATGCCCGCCTTCACCCAACCCATCGGCTTAATTCGTATATCCTGTAATGCTTTCAACATATCTCGCTCCTAGAGCAATTTTGAATTTTGAATGTCATTGGCTATCAGGCTATCAAGCTTGAAAGCTATAAGCTGAAAATGCTTCTTTCGCCGCCGATGAGCGCTGATATCACGCCGATGAACACAGATGAAATATCTTTGCCCGGATATGAGATAGACCAGCATATCCGGTCAAACCTCGTCGCCTGACCGGCGAGTGAAGTTTTTTATTTGCCTGACCGCTGGATAGGGTTGGGCAGGCTGAGATTCCCTGAGAATTCCCGGTCTATCAGAATTCTCAGGGAACGTAAATACCTGTTCTTTCATGCTCTTATCTGCGTAATCTGCGGTAAAATTGATCTGTTTTTTATTATAAACTTATAAGTGATTTTTTCACCGCCGATGAGCGCTGATATCACGCCGATAAAGGCGGATGATCTTATTTTGACAGCATATAGGATAGGGCACATATATGCTGTCAAACTCATGCACCTACGGTGCCCGCATTGGCATGATTGTTGACAATACGTTTTATCTGTAGCTTCGTAGTTCCAAAATTGATAAGAAGGCACAGTGTGAGGCCAGTTGCTTTGAGATAATGGATGCACTGCGCTTTATGAATATCTTCGATGGTCTTAGCGGTCTTCAATTCTACAAGAATACTTCCCTCAACAACCATGTCCGCCAGGTACTCTCCCACGATCACTTGATCATAGTATACTGGTATCGGACGTTGTTGCTCGACTCGGAGACCATGTTTCGTCAATTCATGGACGAGAGCATTCTCATACACCTTTTCGAGGAATCCAGTTCCGAGGGTATTGGCCACGGTATAGGCACATCCAATAATAGTTTCAGTTAGCTCATCCGACTGCATTGCACATTCTTTATCCCCGCATAAGCGGGAGCAAGTGTGGACAGTATTGAAGGTCTATCCCAATACAGTCCACGGCTTATTATCATGCCCTTATCTGCGTCCATCTGCGTAATCTGCGGTAAAAAAACAGGTTATGGGTTATAGAGGTCAGAGGCTATCGGTTTGAATCCATCGCCTGGGTCATGTGAAAAGTCTTCGTGACGGGACGGCCCAGATTTCGGGTTCACCAACTTTTTTGATCTGGTTGCCACGGTACACAACCAACCCACCTAACCAATCGCCACCGAGACGCTCTGCAATGTCCTTTAATGCCCGCCAGTCAGTGGCGGCCACTGAACTCCTCATCTTTACCTCCACGCCGATAATTCCCTTCTGGGTTACAAGAAGCAGGTCAACCTCTAAACCAGAACGAGTTCGGTAGAAGTATGATTCGATGCTGCGCCTCATGGTCTTTATCCATTTTATTATTTCTCCCACAACCATCGTCTCATACACTGAACCCGTGGGTTCACCACGCATACCGGTAAGGTTTCGAAGAAGGCCGATGTCAAGCCAGTAGATCTTCGGGGTCTTGACTGTCGAGCTGGTAATGTTTTTGTAATATGGTTGCAGAAGGACTGTCTGGTAGGAAAGACGTAGGTATTCCAGGTACCTTCTGGCGGTGTCAGTACTTACGCCAGCATCTCGCGCAATCTCTGAATAATTAAGGAGCTGTCCCGAACGCAAAGCGGACATCTTTTGAAAGGTCCTGAATGGGAGAAGATCGTCGAGCCGGGCGAGATCACCCAAATCTCTCTCCAGGTGGGTGTACTCGTAGTCCTTCAACCATTGCCATCGATCCTCAGTGGAAAGTGGCAGAAGCGCAGGCATACCTCCCCAGGACAGTAAAAAGTTTTCAGCTACAAGGCAGCGGTCTTCGGCATCATCGAGCAGCAATTCTGGCTCATCCATAAGCACCTGCGCGAAGCTGCCCGCACTAATCAACCGATCGAACAGGGGAAGCGCCCCATCAACGTTCCCGGTTCCACGGTGAATTTCACTCATCATGAGAGGCCATATCTCGAAAACGGAAGCCCGGCCCGCCAAAGATTCCCTTACTTTTTTGAGCCGCAGAATCTGGCTTGACCCAAGCAAAACCGAAAAGGAAAGAGCTTTCGAGTCAAAAGCATACTTTATCTTCTCAAAAACGACCGGTTCCTTCTGGGCTTCATCGAGCACAGCCCTCCCCACGCTTCTCGACCAGGCATTGGTAGACAGAAGACGCAGCGCTTCTCTATTTTCCGGCGAGTCAAGGCTTATGTAATTTAATCCCGGATATTTTCTTCGAACAGATGTGGTTTTTCCTGTCTGCCGGGCACCAGTGAGTATCACGATATGCCGGGAATCTTCAGGAGGAAGGATGGTTTCGATAAATCTGAATATCAGTGAATTATCGCTCATAATCGACAAATAAACAGCATATTTGCATATTTGTCAAGCAAAATACCATTAAAACCGTTAACCCGACAAACCAGAGAAACCGTCTTTCCCGCTTTATTAATCCTGCCCTTATGGTCTGTGCTCTCTGTGCCTCCGTGGTGAGACAGGTCTTTTATCACCGCCCGCTACGCTCGACTGGCACAGACAACTGCGGACAACTGCAAACAATGATTCTCTTGCCGCCTGATGTTCCGACATTGGAACCATCAGGCATGGCATCCCTGAGAATTGGTGATGTCGTCACAATTCTCAGGGAAAATAACACATCTCTTTTGTTACCTTTGTCCATCAGTCGTCTGTGCACGTCTGTGGCAAAATATCCTCATTTATTGCTTCGCAATTCAAAATTAAGAATTCAAAATTTATAATTGCCTTTTAAGCTTTTCCAAATCCTCTCCGAAGCTTTTCCATCCCACAGCGGTGGCACTGAAGCTGTCTTCGCTTTCTCAATGCTGACGTCATAAGCTCTGATGATATTCTCCTTCTTTGTCCCAGCCAGGACGTTCGTCCCGATCTCCACGGTAATGGGTCGCTCGGTGTTTTCTCTGATGGTCACACACGGAACACCAAGCGCTGTGGTTTCCTCCTGAAGTCCGCCACTGTCCGTTAACACAACCTCCGCATCCTTCCAGAGATAAAGCGATTCCTTAAAACTAAGAGGAGGCAGCAGGAATATTCTATCCGAAAACTTAACCCCAAACTCGTTAGCCATCTTTACGGTTCTCGGGTGCATGGGAAAAAATATGGGCCTCTTCTCTGCTATGACATTCAAAGCATCTACAATCTCTTGTAAATTGTCTCTGCTATCCACATTTGACGGGCGATGTAATGTAAGGAAGGCATACGCGCTGTTTTTTGCTCTCAAAGGATAGGTGGGAAAAGCTTTTACATCCACATGTCCATTTTTCAGCAGTGACTTCTGGTAGAGCAGGTTGTCGATCATAACGTGGCCAACGTAATGAATCTGTCCCTCTGGTTTGCCTTCTTTCAGTAGATTCTGGATACCGCTTTCCTCTGTCACGAAAAAATAATCAGTTATAGAATCCGTCACCATGCGGTTAATCTCTTCCGGCATAGTTAGGTCAAAGCTTCGTAGTCCTGCCTCCACATGAGCAACCTTAATCCAAAACTTCTTTGCCACCACGCTGCAGGCAAGAGTAGAGTTTACATCGCCCACCACCATTACAACATCAGGTTTTTCCTGCTCGCAGACCTTCTCAAACTCGACCATGATCTTTGCAGTCTGGACAGCGTGCGAACCCGATCCTGCCTCAAGATGGAAGGCAGGTGGGGGTATATCCAGGTCATCGAAAAAAGTCTGGGACATCTGATGATCATAATGCTGGCCGGTATGGACAATCTTGCACACCACCTCGGGATGGTTGAGCGATGCCCGGTAGATGGGCGCGATCTTCATAAAATTCGGCCTAGCACCTGCTACTAAAAGTACTTTCATTGTATTTCAACCTAACGAAAAATAAACCTTATTTTTTGCCGCCCGCTTCGCTCGACAAGAACTGACGAAAGCCGGACAGTGAATCTTTCCTCGCCTGATGTTCCGACAGTGGAACCATCAGGCACGGCATCCCGGTGAAATGAACGCTCTGTCATATTTCCCCGGGAAAATAAACCGCCTCCCCTCTGTTGCTTTTGTCCAGCAGTCGTCTGTGCGCGTCTGTGGCTAAATACAAGATCTTTATTGTTTTGCCGCACGCTTCGCTCGACCGACACAGACAAGAGCGGACGAGATCACAGGGTATTTGCAGGAATCGACCTGCTTCCTGCAAGACCTCAGTCGCTGATGCGACAAAGGCTCATGTATACCTGCTGCCCGTTCAGGGCTGAAGAGTTGATAGACGGTATAGTCGTCCGGCTATC
>Ga0351959_1159_pt1 | contig 15683 bp, 11 predicted proteins | sample TotcelT113001M13_FD_206836 | JGI IMG/M metagenome (GOLD analysis project Ga0351959, IMG submission 206836) | Enriched cells from coal bed in the Powder River Basin, Montana, United States - Total cells T11 rep3 HSBNCT.T11.300.1.M13 ...
GGTCGATGTTTTTGTTGAACAGACCGGATTTTTGCACGCAGACAAAACAGTTGTCTCCTACTCCCCAAAAAAAGCATGAGGCAAAGACAATGAAAGCAAAAAGGCATTTGGCTCGCTCAAGAAGCAGAAAAAATCCTCCCCGGCCAACAACCAGAATCAAAAGGCTTTTCCAAATCCTTGAACAGGTACAAACCCCTCAAGAAAACGCCCTTGCAGTGCTTGGGCGGCCCATGTCCCCGCTGCCTTCAACAGAGGCGGCCAGGCAAATTATTGCCGGTTTCCGCCTGCTTGTATTCCCCGGTTATTTTGAAGGGGATGGGGCGGGCCACATTCCAAACCCTGAAAGGAGCGCAAAGCAGGCCCTCGAAAACCTGTATGACGCCCTTGCCGCACAGATTGGGCTTGGCCTTGCCCATGCCCCGGGCTGCAAGGGGCTTGCCCAGCAGGAGCGTCAAAAAAGGGCAGGGCGCATAGCCCTTGGAGTTCTGGAGGATATTCCCGCCCTGAAGGAGGAGATGGCGGCTGATGTTGATGCAGCCTTTCATGGGGACCCGGCTGCCACCTGCCACAAGGAGATAGTCCTCTGCTATCCGGGCTTGACGGCCATATTTGTATATCGCATAGCCCACCGGCTGTATCTGGCGGGCGTTCCCCTGCTGCCCCGTGTGATGACCGAATACGCCCACAGCATAACGGGCATTGACATCCACCCTGGGGCCACCATCGGCAGGCGCTTTGTCATAGACCACGGCACAGGAGTTGTTATCGGGCAGACCACCCGGATAGGCGAGGGCGTCCGCATCTACCAGGGGGTTACGCTGGGCGCCCTTTCGGTTCCGGCCCATGCCTGCGATGCCCTGCGGAGCACAAAGCGCCACCCCACAATCGAGGATGAAGTCATCATCTATTCAGGCGCCACCCTTTTGGGGGGCGAAACCCGCATAGGAGCGCGCAGCGTCATCGGCGGCAATGTCTGGCTCACCCATTCCGTGGACCCGGACACAAGGGTTGTGATGGAAGGGGCGCGGGTGGCTTTTTTTCCCCGCAGGCCGCAATCCCCCCAAACCCCTTTGCAAAGGAGCATGGCATGAGGGTTCTGCCTCAAATCACAAGCACCATAGGCAAAACGCCCCTGGTGAGAATCCGGCCTAAAAACGGAGACAACTGGGCACCTGTTGCAGCCAAGCTGGAGTTTTTCAACCCCCTTGGCTCGGTGAAGGATCGCATAGGCATGGCCATGATGGAGGATGCCATGCAAAGGGGCCTTGTTGAGCCGGATACCCTGGTGGTGGAGGCCACAAGCGGAAACACGGGCATTGCCCTTGCCTCAATTTGCGCGGCTTACGGTTATCGTTTGTGCCTTACCATGCCCGAAACCATGAGCATTGAAAGGCGCAGGATACTAAAGCACCTTGGAGCGCAGATTGTGCTCACCCCGGCAGCGGAAGGCATGGCCGGCGCTCTTCTGGAAGCCAAAAGGATTTGCGCGGCAGAAAAAAACTCCTTTATGCCCGACCAGTTCAACAACCCTGCAAATCCGCAGATTCACCGGCAGACAACAGCTATGGAGATTTTGGAGGACACGGGCGGCAAAATCGGGGCCTTTGTATGCGGGGTCGGCACGGGCGGCACCATAACAGGCGTGGGCCAGGCCTTGAAGGAGCATGACCAAAGCATAATGATTGTGGCTGTCGAGCCTGCTGCATCTCCTGTTCTTTCAGGCGGTAAAAAAGGCCCCCACTCCATTCAGGGAATAGGCGCAGGCTTTGTGCCAGGTGTGCTGGACACCGCAGTTCTTGACGAGGTTATCACGGTAACAGATGAGCAGGCCTTTGAAACCGCCAGGATGCTTGCCTCCACCCAGGGCGTATTCTGCGGCATTTCTTCAGGGGCTGCGGCCTTTGCCGCATTTGGCATCGCCTCCCGCCAGCAAATGGCAGGCAGGCTTGTTGTAACGGTTCTGCCCAGCACAGGCGAAAGATATATGAGCACAGCGCTTTTTTTGGACTGAAGGCTGCCCACCCCTAAAAAATGCAGGAGCCTGCCATGGAAAACAACCGATTCAAAGGATTTGACACCCTTGCCATACACTGCGGTCTTACGCCGGAAAAATGGCAGGGCGCCACCCTGCCGCCCATTTTCCAGACCGCTGCAAATTATCATCCCACAGCAGCAAGCCTGAATGACGCCTTTGCCGGGCGCACAAGCGAGCACATTTACGGGCGGCTTTCCAACCCTACAAACCGTGTGCTTGAAGAAAAGCTCTGCGCTTTGGAGGGAGGCAAAGGCGCTGTTGTCATGGCTTCGGGCATGGCTGCAATTGCCAATTCCTGCATGGCCCTTTTAAGGGCGGGCGATGAATTTGTGGCGGGCAACTCCCTTTTCATGTCCACCTATGTGCTTTTTGCCAACATTTTCAAAAAATACAACCTTGCCTGCTGCATGGTGGAACCAAGGGATTTGGACGCTGTAAGGGCCGCCATAAACCAAAAAACGCGCTTTTTGTATATTGAAACCATAGGCAACCCCAAAATGGATGTGCCCGATATTGAGGCCCTTGCAAAAATCGCCCATGAAAACGGCCTGCCCCTTATTGTGGACAACACCCTGGCCACACCCTGCCTTTGCCGCCCGCTGGAATTGGGGGCAGATGTTGTGCTGCACTCCACCACCAAGTATCTTTCGGGCCACGGATGCGCCACGGGCGGCGCGGTTGTGGATGCAGGCCGCTTTGACTGGGCATCTTCCCGCTTTGCGGATTTTGCGCCCTTTGTGGACAGAAAAGGCCCCCTTGCCTTTCTGGACAGGGTATGGCGCGAGCACCACATCAACTTTGGCACAACCCAGGCTCCTTTTCACTCGTACCTTACAGCCCTTGGCATGGATACCCTGGGGCTGCGCGTAAGAAAGCACTCGGAAAACGCCCTTGCTGTGGCCCGCTTTCTGGCCAAAAGGCCGGAGGTCAGATGGGTCAACTATCCGGGCCTTGAGAAAAGCCCAAGCCATGCCACGGCAAAAAAGCAGTTTGACGGCAAGGGCTTTGGCGGCCTGCTCACATTCGGCCTGGCTGATAAGGAAAAGTGCTTTGCCTTTATTGACAGCCTTAAACTGATAACGCACCTGGCCAACCTGGGGGACTGCAAGACCCTGGTCATTCACCCTTCCTCAACCCAGTATGTTGCCTTTGCAGATAAGCTCAAGCTGGACCTGGGCGTTTTGCCTGATCTGATAAGGCTTTCTGTGGGCATTGAGGATATTGGAGACATAATCGCAGACATTGACCAGGCCCTTAACGCCATTGGCCATTGAACAGGGATTTAAAAAAAGTGGAAGCCGGTACATTCACATTCGCCCATCCGCCGCAAAAGATGTGCCTTGAAAGCGGGGCGGCCTTGGGGCCGATAACCATAGCCTATGAAACTTACGGCTCGCTCAATGCGGAAGGCTCAAACGCTGTTCTTATATGCCACGCACTCACCGGGGATGCCCATGTTGCTGGCAACGGCGCAGGCAGCAGGCCCGGCTGGTGGGACACAATGGTGGGGCCGGGCAAGGGCATTGACACGGAAAAATACTTTGTCATCTGCTCCAACATCCTTGGCGGGTGCATGGGCAGCACCGGGCCTTCCTCAATCAACCCGGAAACAGGCAAGCCCTATGGCCTTTCCTTTCCCCTTGTAACCATAGGCGACATGGTAAAGGCCCAAAAGGCCCTTATTGATCACCTTGAAATAGAAAGGCTGCTTGCTGTTGCGGGCGGCTCTGTTGGCGGAATGCAGGTCCTGGAATGGTGTGTCCGCTATCCGCAAAGTGTTGTATCGGCCATTCTTCTGGCAACCACCATGCGCCACTCTGCCCAGGCAATCGCCTTTAACGAGGTGGCCCGCCAGGCCATAATGGCAGACCCCAACTGGAAGGGGGGAGATTACGCCCAGGGGCCAAAGCCGGATCTTGGCCTTGCCGTGGCCCGCATGATAGGGCACATCACCTATCTTTCCGACAAGTCCATGTCCTTCAAGTTCGGGCGGAAACTCCAGGACAAAAGCGATTTCTCCTTCAACTTTGAAGCGGACTTTCAGGTGGAGAGCTATCTGCGGCACCAGGGCAAAAAGTTTGTGGAGCGATTTGACGCCAACTCCTTTTTGTACATCACCCGCGCTGCTGATTACTTTGACCTTAAAAGGCAGCACGGCCAAGGTTCCGCTGCAAAGGCCTTTTCCTGCTCGCAGGCAAAATTTCTTGTGGTGAGCTACACTTCCGACTGGCTTTATCCCACCTTCCAGTCGCGGGCCATTGTTACTGCCTTAAAAAAAAACGGGCTCAAGGCAAGCTTTTGCGAAATAGATTCCACCCTGGGCCATGATGCCTTTCTTCTGCCCGACAAAAGGCTTTCCCCGCTCATAAAAGGCTTTCTTGAAAAGGCCCTGCCATGACAACTCACACAAATCTGCGCCCTGACCTTGCAGTAATCGCCGACTGGGTTGAGCCTGGGGCAAAGGTGCTTGATCTGGGCTGCGGCGAAGGCAGGCTTTTGCATTATCTGGCCAAGCACAAGGCTGTGGAAGGCACGGGCATAGAAATATCTGAAGCCAGGGTTGCCCGCTGCATTGAGGAGGGCCTTGCGGTTTTGCAGGGCGATATAAGCAAGGAGGTTATGGACTACCCGGATAATGCCTTTGACTTTGTTATTTTAAGCCAGACCCTTCAGCAGGTCTATGACCCGGCAGGCATGATAAGCTCAATGCTGCGCATAGGCAAAAAAGGCATTTTGAGCCTGCCCAATTTCGGCTACTGGGCTGTTCGCCTGCAACTTATGGCAACAGGAAGGGCGCCGGTAACAAAGCACCTGCCTTACCAATGGCACGACACCCCCAACATAAGGGTCGTAACCATAAAGGATTTCCGCCTGTTCTCCCGGCAGGCGGGCTTTTCAATACTCCGCGAGTCCTTTCTTTTATCGGGCAACAATGGCGCAACCGGCCGCACAATCCGCTTTCTGCCCAACCTGCGTGCCACTTCAGGCGTTTTCCTCATCACTGGCTCATCTGCCAAAACGCCCGGCCAATAGGCTTTTTATCAACCCATGACACAGCCTTTAAGCCATGCCGGCATTGAAATATGCCTAAAAACGCTTGCAGATTTGCGCTGGCGGGCATAATATTAAAAAGTTTGGGCAAAAAAGCTCCAGGCAGGTTTTTATGGCCAGCCAGGGGCAATACCGGGCAATTTTTAAGAATATATTTTCCGGGCTGCAAGGCCGGGGATGAATAATATGCAAACAGCGGATTCCGGCGTTTTTGAGGACTCGCAGGCCCTTTTCTCCATGGCAAGGGCGCTTCATGGTTTTGTTTACAAGATTCAAAAACCCCGTTTGCACGATAAAACCTGGATTGAGTCCATAAGCTGCTATTGCAGCGATCTTTATGAGCGAGCTGCTGCTGCCAGGGCAAGCCTTGCCGGAAGGCAGAAGGCACTTGCAGAAGCTGTTGACGACATAATGGAGACCTTGAAAAAAATTTCCGATGAGCTTTCCGGGTCATCCAATGTCAGAAAGCTCAAGGAATTGAGGCTCAAACTCTCCAGGCTCTACGAAAAGGTATTGATCCAAATCCGGGAGCTTGGGCTTGATTCCCCCCTCTCAACCCCACGGCTGCCCCATTTAAAACCCATAAACTATTATAGAAACATCTTTCATGTGGGAATAGGGCTTGTTTGTGTTCTGCTCTATGAGCTTGTCCTGACCTGGGGCATGGCCATGACCCTTCTTGGGATAACGCTGGCTGTTTTTATTGGCCTTGAGGTTTCCAGGCGTTTTTCAGAGCGATTCAACGATTTTCTGGTGGACAGCATTTTCGGAATAATTGTGCGGCCCCATGAGCGCTATCGCGTCAATGCCTCCACATATTACCTTGCAGCCCTTACCCTGATGACTGCGGTAACACCCAAAACAGCCCTTTGCATGGGGCTGCTGGTGCTTGCCTTTGGGGACCCGGTTGCATCGCTTGCAGGCAGGCGCTGGGGCAGAAAAAAGCTCTGGCAGGAAAAAAGCGTGGCAGGCACGCTTGCCTTTTTTGTGGCCGCACTTGTTATCTGCTTGGTTTACCTTGGTTTTGCCGAGCCGGAGATGGCGCTTTTGAAGATGGCCCTTGCAGCAGTAATCGTTTCTGCTGCAGGTGCTGCAACAGAGCTTTTCAGCCAGCGCATAAACGACAATTTCACCATTCCGGTTGTTGCTGCAGGAGTTGCCTCGTTCTGGTTTTAGCCCTGCCTTGTTGCGCTTTTGGGTTTTCCAAAAATTGACATACAAGCCCGGTTTGCCTTATCGTTGACGGCCTTCCGGGTTTCAGCGGGGCCGGGGGCTGCTGAATTATCTTTTAGCTTCAACGCCTTGTGCTGCCTGCTGGCAGCAAGGTTTTTTTTCAAGGATATGTCCCATGAGCCTTCTCACGGCCCAGAATATCTCCCTGTTTTTCGGGGAGCGTGCCATTTTCGACTCCTTGAGCTTTCAGGTGGATGAACGGGATAGGATAGGTTTTGTCGGCCGCAACGGCTCCGGCAAGACCTCGCTCATGCGTATGCTTTATGGCGAGATAGATCCCCAGGGCGGGGAGATAACCAAGACCAAGAGCCTTCGCATAGGCTATCTGCCCCAGGATGTCACGGAAACAGGCAGGGGCAGGGTGCTGGAAAGTCTGCTGGCAGGCATTCCGGGCAAGGCTGCGGTGGAAGATGAAATTCATGCCACCCAGAAGGCCCTGGAAGAATCCTCTGACCCCGGGCGTCAGACCCTTCTTGCAGGCCGCCTGGCCGAGCTTTATGAAACCCTTGCACACTTTGAGGGTGTTTATGCAACCCACCAGGCTGAAAAAATACTTGCCGGGCTGGGCTTTTCGGAAAACGATTTTATGCGGCCCCTGTCCGAGCTTTCCGGGGGCTGGCGCACCCGTGCGGCCCTTGCCGGGCTTTTGTTCCAGAGGCCGGATGTGCTTCTGCTGGATGAGCCCACAAACCACCTGGATGTTGATTCAGTTCGCTGGGTTTCCCGCTTTCTGGATGACTACGACAAGGCCATAATCCTGGTCTGCCATGACAGGCAGTTTTTGAACCGCCACATAAATCGCGTTATAAGTTTCGAGGCCGAGGGCGTTCGCCAGTACAAGGGCGATTTTGAAAGCTATCTTGCCCAGAGGGCCGATGAGGAGGTTATTCTTGAGCGCCAGGCCAGAAACCAGGAGCAGAAGGTAAAGCAGGCCCAGAAATTCATCGAGCGATTCCGCTACAAGTCCACCAAGGCCCGTCAGGCCCAGAGCAAAATAAAGGTGCTGGAAAAGATGGAAATCATCCAGCGCCACAAGCCGGTGAAAAATATCCGATTTTCCTTTCCGCCGGTGAAACCGAGCGGCAGGAATGTTGTTCATATTGACAATGTGGCCAAAATTTTCGGCGACAATGTTCTTTACAAAAATGTGACAAGAACCGTTTTGAGGGGCGAGCGCATAGCTGTCATCGGCAAAAATGGGGCAGGCAAGACAACGCTTTTGAAAATTGTTGCAGGAGAGCTTGCACCCAATGAAGGCCAGATATCAATGGGCCAGGGCGTGACCCTTTCCTATTATGCCCAGCACCAGGCCGAGCAGCTTGACTTGAGGCGCAGCGTGGTGGAGGAGGTCGGCTCTGTTGCGCCGGATGCCTCCCACACATTTATTCGCAATGTGTGCGGCGCGTTTTTGTTTTCGGGCGATGATGTGGAAAAATCCGTGGGTGTGCTTTCCGGCGGGGAAAAGGCCCGTGTGGCCCTTGCCAAGCTTCTGGTGCGACCTGGCAACTTCCTTCTCATGGATGAGCCCACAAACCACCTTGACATCATTGCCAGCGAGCAGTTGATAAGCGCTTTGGCCCAGTATGACGGAACCATCATGTTTGTATCCCACAACCAGGCATTCGTGAACCGGCTGGCAACAAAGATCTGGGACATAAAGAATCACCATCTGGAGGAATATCCGGGAAGCCTGGAGGAGTATTACGACCATCTTGAAAGGCTGGAAGATGAGGGGCAGGGGCAATCGGCTGCGGATTGCCGTACTGCGGGCAGCCGTAAAACAAAGGCAGGCGGCAAGGAAGACAAAAAAGCCGTGAAGCGGGCCCAGGCGGATGCCCGCCGGATGCTCCACCAGAAAAGTGCGCCTGTTAAAAACCGCCTTGCCAGAACCGAGGCCCGCATTGATGAGCTGGAAAGCGAAGAGAAGAGCATAAGCGAGCAGTTGTGCGACCCCAAGGTTTTTGAGGACGCGGCGGCAAGCAGGGACTTTTTGACCCGCTATGACAAGGTTAAAAAGGAGCTTGAGGCTTGTTACTCTGCATGGGAGAACGACCAGAAGGCCCTTGAGGACATACAAAACGAGCTGGCCGGTGAGGGCTGCCTGCCTGAAGACTTATAAATCGTTGCGGCCTGCCGTGCGGCGGTTGAAAGGCTTTCCGCACAGCAGCAAGGCCCTTGCCCAATCGTTGACAGTTGTTTGAAAATCTAATATGATTACAATGTTTGGCGCATGACAGCCTGCTGGCTTTCCGGCAAAAGGCCTGAAGCCTGATAACAGCCCGTAACCCTGGCGCAGGGCAAATCCAACAGCAGTCTGGCAGACTTTCCAATTACTCGCTCGCTGCAATTCTATTTTTGTTGCCGATGACGCCAAATATTCACATGCTGATCAAAACTGCGGCAGGAAGGGTGGCAGGCTTGCCTGCTCCTGAAAGATGATGCTAAATAATTCCAGCAAGGACGCTGTGTCGCTTTTTCAGGTGATTTGGGGGGCTGCCCTTCTCATAATGGGGGTTGCGGTTTTTTTCCGGGTGCCTGAAGTGATGGCCCGTGTTGAAGAAATCCCTGCCCTTGTGGGTGCGATGTGGTTTATCAAGTTCAGTTTCTATTGCATGGGGGCGGTGCTGGTGGCAGGCGGGGCCAAAAAACTCTCCGCCCAGCACAGGGCTGCGAGGGCAGATGCCAGGCCCGGCAGGCAGGAGGGGAAAGAGCCTCCAGAGCAGACCTGATTGTAATTTCGTCAGAACAAAATGGATAACCAGCAGATTAACCCTTGCGCTTTCCTCTAAAGAAAGCATGTCCGGGGATTTGCCATGACAGCCGCAGAAACCGCCAAAAAAATTCCTCCGACAGGCGATGTCTCCTCCATCAAGACCCTCTCCGATTACAGGAGCAGGCTCCAGGAGCTTTCCAACCGCATACATGCCGCCACCAATCTCGATGAGATCCTCATTGACATGAAGGATGACATCTGCACCCTTTTCAATGTGGAGCGGGTTACCATTTATGTTGTGGATGGTGTTCGGCGGGAGCTGGTTTCCCGTTACAAATCTGGCAGCGAAGTGGGTGAAATCCGGGTCCCCATAGCCAACATGAGCGTTGTGGGTTATGCGGCCTCCAAGCAGAAGCTCATCAATGTCAAGGATGTTTACGATGACAAGGAGCTTGCCGCCATTGACCCTGTTCTGCGCTTTGACAAGCGCTGGGACAAGAAAGCCAACTTCCAGACCAAGCAGGTGCTGGCGCACCCAATCACCTTCAAGAACTTTCTGCTTGGAGCCATGCAGCTCATCAACAAGAAGGACGACCATCCCTTCAGCCCCACTGACGAGCAGGCGGTTCTGGAGCTCAGCAAGACTCTGGGCATTGCACTTTACAACCAGCGGCGCATGGTGCGTGCCAGGCCCAACAAGTTTGACTACCTTGTCAACAACAGCATCATAACAAGCAAGGAGCTGGAAAAGGCGGTTGCAGACGCCCGGCAGAACAAGGAGGCGGTGGAGACCATCCTGGTGGCTGAATTCAAGGTCTCCAAAAAGGATGTGCTCACAAGCCTTTCCCAGTTTTACAGGACCCCCTATGTCCTGTACAGCGAAACCACGCCCATTCCGGGCGACCTGCTCAAGGGCGTCAAGGTCGCCTTCATGAAGAACAACATCTGGGTGCCCATCCGGGAGGAGGACGGCCGCGTTATAATAGCCATTGACAACCCGGCGGATGTGCCCAGGATGGACATGGTTAAAGCCCTTTTCCCAGGCAGAAACATCGAGTTCCACATCTGTCTCAAGGACGACATACTCGCCTTCATCAAACATTTCACCACCGATGAAAAGGAGATGAGCTCCATTGATGATATTCTGGGCCAGCTCCAGGTGGAAGAAGACGAGATGGATGACGAGATGAGCCGGGTGGGCGAGGAAGACTCGGCCGTTGTTCAGCTTGTCAACAAAATCATCCTTGACGCTTATGCCAGAAACGCATCGGATATCCATGTCGAGCCTTATCCGGGCAAGCAGAGCACCAGGGTGCGAATCCGCGTGGACGGTGCCTGCACGGTTTACCAGATGATTCCCTACCAGTACCGCAACGCCATTGTGAGCCGTATCAAAATCATGAGCGATCTGGACATTGCCGAGCGCAGAAAGCCCCAGGACGGCAAGATAAAATTCAGCAAATACGGCGGCAAGGACATCGAACTTCGTGTTGCAACCATTCCCACCCAGGGAGGCATGGAAGATGTTGTCATGCGTATCCTGGCGGCCGGCGAGCCCATTCCTCTGGACAAAATGGGCTTTTCAAAGCGTAACTACAGCAACTTCATAAGCTGCATCACAAAGCCCTATGGCATCATCTTTGTCTGCGGCCCCACAGGTTCTGGTAAAACAACCACCCTGCATTCGGCTCTTGGCTACATCAACAAGCCCGACATAAAAATATGGACCGCTGAAGATCCGGTGGAAATAACCCAGGCAGGGCTTCGCCAGGTGCAGGTGCATTCAAAGATCGGGTTTGACTTTGCCGCGGCCATGCGTGCCTTTCTCCGTGCAGACCCGGATGTCATCATGGTTGGTGAAATGCGCGACAAGGAAACCACCCATATCGGCATCGAGGCATCACTCACGGGCCATCTGGTGTTTTCCACCCTGCACACCAACAGCGCCCCGGAATCAGTCACCCGCCTTCTTGACATGGGCATGGACCCCTTCAACTTTGCAGATGCGGTTCTGTGCATCCTTGCCCAGCGCCTTGCACGCACCCTGTGCGGCAAATGCAAGGAGCCATACAATCCATCGGAGGAGGAATTCAACGAGCTTGTGCGGGAATACGAGGAGGGAGAAAAAGGGGCTTTGGAGAGGCATCTTGGCATAACCTACAGCAAGGACCTTGTGCTTCACCGGGCCAAGGGTTGTGATGCCTGCAACCAGACCGGCTACCGGGGCCGGTGCGGCATCCACGAGCTGCTCATGGGCACCGATGACTGTAAAAAGCTAATCCAGTTGAGAACCCCCATGGAAGGGATACGCACCCAGGCCTTGAAGGACGGCATGACAACCCTCAAGCAGGACGGCATAGGCAAGATTTTTGATGGCAAGCTGGATCTGCTCCAGGTGCGCAAGGTCTGCATCAAGTAAGTCCCATCTGCCGGGTGATGGCAAACCCATCAGTTTGCCCGGCGGTTTTGGCGGCAGCCCGGAAACCGCAGGAATTTTATTTATTCGCTTGCAGCATCCAGACGGCCCCGGCAAATTGCCGGGGCCGTTTTTTTGTCTTACTGTTGCGCTGTTTATGCCTGTTGGCTTATACTTTATCCAGCCCCCTTTTAAGAAGTATCGCGCCGGTTTTTAATGAAGGAGTGCAGAGCATGCCCCTTTCACTTGCTTACAGTGCTGATGATAAAAAAAAGCCTGCACAGCCTTTGCAGGAAAAAACAAACTTCCGCATAGACGCCCTCAAGCAGGCTGTGGATAGAGCCATACCAGGCATCTGCCCGGAGCGGGCTCTGCTGTGGACCCAATACGCCAAAGGCAGGCATAACAAAAAAAAGCATCCGGCGGTCCAGGTGGCCGAGGCCCTTGCCTTTGTTCTGGACAACAAAAGCATTGCCATACACCCAAATGAGCTTCTGGTGGGAAATTACACCTCCCGCCGGGTGGGCGGCATGATTGCTCCGGAGCTTGCAGGTTTCACGGCCCTGGCGGAGATTCCCCTTTTCCCCTTTAGGGAGGAAAACCCCCTGGAGATATCCAGGCCCGATATGCTCAAGCTGGCAAAAACCCTGCCTTTCTGGCTGCCCAGAACCCTTGCCTGGCAGGCCTGCCCTTCTGCTTTGGGCCGTCCGGGTTTTGTCGCCCGCAACGCCCTTTTCCGGCAGTGGGTCATAAACGAGCTTGGGGGCATAGCCCACTTTGCCCCTGATTATGAGAGGCTTCTTGATGAAGGCGTTGAAGGCATACTTTTGCAGGCCCGCAAAAACCGCAGGGAGCAAATGCCAGATTCAGAGGCCTGGCATTTTCTGACCGCCGCAATAATAGCCGGAGAGGCGCTTGCCCGCCTTGGAAACCGTTACAGCGCACTTGCCTTTGACCTGGCCCGCGCAGAAAGCGATTTGGCCCGCAAAAAGGAGCTTCTGGAAATTGCCCGCACCTGCTGCCGGGTGCCCCGCCACGGGGCAACAAATTTCCGGGAGGCTGTCCAGTCCGTTCTCTTAGCCCACATTGCCATTGTTCATGAAGGCCTGGATGTGAGTATATGCCCAGGCCGCATGGATCAGTACCTTTGGCCCTATTACAAAAAGGATCTGGCACAAGGGCGCATCACTCCGGATGAGGCTTATGAGCTTCTTGCCTGCTTCTGCATAAAGCTGTGCGAAACCGTGCCTGTTTGGAGCAGGGCGGTTAACCGAATGTTTTCAGGGCTTCCATCCTACCAGACCGTGTGCGTGGGCGGCACGGACAGAAAGGGAAAGGACGCCACCAATGATTTGAGCTATATGCTGCTGGAAATAACCGGCGAGCTGCGTATGCGGGAGCCAAATTTCCACGCCCGCATACACAAAAAAAGTCCCAGGCCCTGGCTGGAGGCGGTTTTCCGGATGCTTGCCAAAGGGGCCAACACGCCTGCCCTTTACAACGATGAGGTGATTGTTCCGGCCCTTGTGAATTACGGCCTTTCCCTTGAAGATGCCAGAAACTACACGCCCATAGGCTGTGTGGAGCCGGGCAGCCAGGGCAAAAGCTTTGCCTCCACGGATGCTGCCCTTGTGAATGTGCCAATTGCCCTTGAGCGGGCGCTCAACAGCGGAAAACGGTTCGGCGAGCGCATACGCAGTGGGGCTGCCACCATGCCGGTTTCGCGCATGAAAAGCATGGAGGATGTAAAAAACGCCTTTTCCATTCAGCTTGCCTTTTTGTTGAAGTCCCTTGTCCGGGATTTGAGATGGGTGGAAAAGGCCAATGCGGAGCATCACCCCACACCCCTTTCCAGCATGCTCATGGACGGCTGCATTGATTCGGCAAAATGCCTCACACAGGGAGGGGCTGTTTACAACGGATCGGGCGTGCAGTTTGTGGGCCCTGCGGATGTGGGCGACTCCCTTGCGGCAATTGAGCAGCTTGTTTTTAAGGAAAGGCTCATCAGCCTTCCAAAACTTGTGGAAGCCTTGAAGGCAAACCTGCCTGACAATGCTCTGCTCACAAGGATGAGGCAATGCCCAAAGTTTGGCAATGACGATGCTGCCGCCGACTTCTGGACTTGTTTTGCTGTTGAGGAATTTGTGCGAATTCTGGAAAGCCACGGCAGCAACACAAGGGGGGGCCGCTATGTGGCAGGGCTTTACTCCACCACAACCCACGAGCATTTCGGCAGGGTCACAGGGGCCACGCCAAACGGAAGGCGCAAAGGCGAGCCCTTTGCTTCGGGCATTGCCCCTGTAAACGGCAGCGACAAAAAAGGCCCCACAGCCCTTTTAAACTCCATGAACCGGCTGGACTACTCCCAATTTCCAAACGGGGTCAACTTCAACATTAAGTTTGCCAGCACCGTCCTGGCAGGGGAGAAGGGGTCGGTCATACTACAAAAGCTCATGCAGACCTATTTTGAGCGGGGGGGAATGCAGGCCCAGTTGAATGTGCTGGACAGACAGACCCTGCAAAAGATCAAGGAAAACCCGGATGCCTATCCCAACCTGCTTGTGCGGGTTTCAGGTTACAGCGCCTACTTCAACAATCTCACCGAGCCCATGAAGGATGAGATTATAGCAAGAACGGCCAACAGCATATAGTTGAGGGGCGGTTCCAGGAAAACGATAGCTGCGTTGCACTTCGCTTTGTATCTCGGTCATGTACCAAATGTACACTCCCTCGATCCAAAGCTCGTGCGCCTTGCTCTCCTTTCCCTGGAACCGCCCTGTACGCTGGTGGTTGAAAAGAAAAAAACCAACGGCAAAGCGTTGGGTGGCACTGGCAACTCGTTGCCAGTGTGCGATAAGCACAAGAGGTAAGATTACCAGGCTGGGAGAGGCTTTTGCCTTGCCCACGGATCCCTGAAACCGCCCTTTGTGTTTGTTGGAGGGGTGGCATCAGCTTGTAGGTTGGGATAAAAATCCGGCAATTTAAAGATGTTGGAAGGCAAGAAGGGTGGGTTGGATGGTTCTTGCGGGAAGCGCTTGGTTCACCCAACAATCTGGATTGGTATGAAATAAAAACTTGAAGTTTTTTGAAAAGGGGTGCGGGGGAAATCGTTTTTTCAAAAACGGTTTCCCCCGCTTTCTTTTTTGGGTTTTATAAGTTTTTGTTTTCTACAATTTTTTGAGCACACTGGCGGCCAGATCCATGTCTTCCGGGCAGAAAACATAGAGGGCCTTTGAGCTGCCGGCCATGCCGGAGCCGTAAACATACTGTATGTTGACACCTTCCTCGCCGAAAAGGGCTGCCAGCCTGGCAAGGGTGCCGGGCTTGTCGTCCAGTTCCATTGCCAGAACCGGAACCACATCAAATGTGTATTCATTCTCGGTGAGAAGGCCCAGGGCCTTGTCGGTGTTGTCCACTATCATGCGGATAAGGGCGAACTCCACGGAATCCTTTTGCATGGAGTTGTAATTTGCAGCGGATGCAATTCTGCGGATGGAGCGGCCACGGGCCTTGAAAAGCTCCCGCACATAGTCGGAAGCATCCTGAATGGTCATTGCATCAATGTTGATGCTGTTTTCCGAAAGCAGCAGGGCCAGCTTGCCCAGCTCTCCGGGCTGGTTTTTCAAAAACAGTCGGATTTCCGTTCTGACCATGTTTTGCTCCCCGGTTATTTTTTTGCAAGGCGCCTTATGCCGTCATTGCCTGCCACGATTACTTCTGTTGCCAGGCCCAGAAAAAGGCCGTGCTCAACAACCCCGGCCCTTTTGTCCAGCATCTCGGCCAGCTTGTAGGGGTCCTCGATGGGGCCGAACTTGGCGTCCAGAATGAGATTTCTGTGATCTGTTCGGAATGGTTTTGAGATTACATTTTCCCGCAGGGTGACTTGAGCCCCCAGGGACTCCAGGAATCTTTTTTCCGTGTGCAGGGCAAAGGGCACCACTTCCACAGGCAGGGGAAAGATGGTCCCCAGTCGCTCGGAAAGCTTAGACTGGTCCACCACGATTATGTTCTTGGTGCTGGTCTGGGCCAGTATTTTTTCCTGAAGAAGTGCGCCGCCGCCACCCTTGATAAGATTAAGCTCCGGATCAACCTCGTCTGCTCCGTCAATGCTCAAATCTATGTGGTCATACTCTGCAAAGGTGGCAAGGGGAATGCCCAGCGAGCTTGCCAGATCATAGGTTGGCACAGAGCTTGGTATGCCCACAATGTCCCGCAGCTCGCCGCTTTTCATGAGT
>Ga0351959_1168_pt1 | contig 15128 bp, 13 predicted proteins | sample TotcelT113001M13_FD_206836 | JGI IMG/M metagenome (GOLD analysis project Ga0351959, IMG submission 206836) | Enriched cells from coal bed in the Powder River Basin, Montana, United States - Total cells T11 rep3 HSBNCT.T11.300.1.M13 ...
ACCGGCGGTGATCCCCTCATGCTTTCGGACAAGGTTGTCCATTATCTTCTGACCGAGCTGGACAAGATTGACCATGTGGAGATAAAGCGCATCGGCACAAGGGTTCCCACGGTTCTGCCCCAGCGGATTTCCGACCAGCTCCTTGCGGTTTTAGGCCGCAGCAACGAGCAAAAGCCCCTGCGCCTGATGACCCACATCAATTCTGCAATGGAGATAACCCCTGTTTCCCTTGCAGCCTTGAAAAAGCTCTCGCGGGTGACAAGCGCCATTTTAAACCAGTCGGTGCTGCTCCGCGGCGTGAACGACAGCTCCCCTGCCATGTGGCGGCTTTGCGAAACCTTGCAGCAGGCATATGTAAAGCCCCATTACCTTTTTGCCATGAGCCCCAGGCACCCGGACCAGGCCTATTTGAAAGTTCCCATATCCAAGGGAAGGGACATTGTGGAAGGCATGATAGGCGTGCTGCCCGGTGACGCCATCCCCCGCTTCATGGCCCTGGCCGGCGGCAAGGTGCCCCTGGAGCGGTGCCTTGCCACCCGTGTGGAGGATGACCAGTTCCTGTTGAGCAAGCCCTGGAGCGGCCTGGATGAAAAGTACCCTGATGTAAGCCAGGAGGACTACGCCAAAAAGGATTTCGGCTTTGCAAGGTATAAGTAGGAAGCCTTTTCACCACAGGTTGAAAGGCTTCCAGCAAGGCGGTTTGGGGGGGGATAGCCCTGCCTTGAGATTTTCCGGAAAGGCCTGTCTGTTCTTTTTTGCTTGCAAGGCCCTGCGTTTCAAGTATCCTTATTTCCGGGTCTGCTGTTAAAAAGATCAGCGTGTTTTTTTTGATTTAAAAGCCTCCAGCACAGGATGCAAGCCTCCCATGCCTCTTTATGATCTCTCGGAATTTTTCAGCCTGTCCCGGGCGATCAACTACAACCTGTCCGCCACCACATCGGGCAGGTTCTACATGCTCAAATACATCACGGACACCAAGCACCTTTCCAGCGTGGAAACCGGCATCCTGATGAAGGCCATGCACTTTCTCATCAATGCCTACGGAGACAAGCGCCGCCGCCTGGGGCCTCCGGCAGTGCTTCATCCCCTCCGGACTGCCACCCTTTTTTCAAGGGCCTCGAACCGGCTGCTGGTTCTGGACATCCTTGCCGCAATGTTCCACGATGTTTTTGAGGACATCTATCCCTTTGATGTGGACAACCCCCAGTGGCGGCAGATAATGCTTGAAGAGTTCTCGGCCATGCTGGGCCGTCTGGACAATGACGCAGGGCAGATCCTGTTCGACCGGCTCATTCTGCTGTGCCGGAGGGACGATGAAAGCTACTACCAATACATAGGAAGAATTCTTGACGAGCCCGATCACGCAGACCCGGCCCTGCGCGTGAAGCTGGCGGACCGCCTGGACAACACCCTGGACATGAGGATAGACCTTTCGGACATCCCCGAAGAGCAGGGCTTTTTTCAGGAGACATTTGAAACGCTTTTCCTCAATGTGCCTGTGCGCTCCCCCCTGCCGCAGGTGCATCCCCCCCTGCCCCGCTTAACGGCGCATGGCGTCTTTACGAGCTTTTCAAGAGCACGGTTCTGCTCACCCTCATCCGCCAGCACGGCAACCAGTCCACTTCGCGGGGGTATCACCAGCTTTTCCACGCCCTCACCGTGGCAAGCTGGAATGAGGCCAAGCGCATATTCACCCACATCCACAACTTCCACGGCCAGGGCATCGGCGACATACGATCCGTGATGCTGGAGGCCATGGAATACTGCCACACCGACCGCATAAACATGATAACCCGGCCCGACGGCCGTTACCGCCTTGACGGGCTTTTCTCCTATTACTTTGACCAGGCCTCACCGGAAATCCGCAAGGCACGCCTTGCAGAGCTTTACAGGGACAAGGCTCTCATGGCCCAGGCAGCGGTTGCCTTTGTGGTCATATTTTTGAGCTTTCTCCACGACCCCGACTACTTCATAAAGGGCATCAGCAAGCTGGGCATAAAGCCAAACTGAATCCCTTCCGGCAACAGCCCCTTGTCCGCCGGATTTTTTTCTTACTGTAAAAAAATCGTCACAGCAGCAGCGCCTTTGCCAGCAAGAGCCTTGTCCACAGACAAGCCTGGCGGATGTCGTTTTTTCGGCCCCTTGTAAAAATTCTGATTGTCATTAACTTTTGGCGTATGGTAATTTTTATCAAGCTGCATTACCGCACACCATAAACCAGCCCACTTCCCCGGGCTTGCCGAAAGCGACCATGGATCGAAAAAGAAGCTACTATGAAGACATCGCCCTGTTTGACAGCAAGGCCAAGCTTTTCTGGTTTATAGCCCTTCTGGCCTTTCTTGTGGCTTACCCCCACATTGTTCCGTCCAACAGCTATATTTACATGGCCAACCTCATGGCCATAAACATCATCGTGGTTCTGGGGCTAAACCTGCTGGTGGGCTTCACAGGCCAGATATCTTTAGGCCATGCGGGCTTTTTCTGCGTCGGCGCTTACGCCACCGTAACCCTCATGATTCACGCGGGTCTGCCTTTTATTGCGGCGCTACCCCTTGCCTCGCTGATAACCGCCCTGCTGGGCTTTTTGCTGGGCCTGCCCGCCCTGCGGCTGGAGGGGCCCTATCTTTCCATAGCCACCCTGGGTTTTGGCATCTCCATAACCAAGGTCATAGGCAAAATGGAGTTCTTCGGCGGCCGTCAGGGACTGCACACGCCGGAATTGACCATCGGCGGCTGGCACCTGAACACGGACATTGACTTTTACTACCTGGCCGTGGGCCTTACGGTTCTTCTCACCATAGCAGCCCGCAACATCGTAAAAACAAGGGTGGGACGCGCATTCATCGCCATCCGCGAGGCGGACATAGCCGCCCAGACCACAGGGGTCAACCTCACATATTACAAAACCCTGGCCTTTGCTGTTTCCGCCTTTTACACCGGGCTTGCAGGCGGGCTTTTCGCCTTTGTGCTGCGCTTTGTCGAGCCGGAAATGTTCACCTTGCTCATGAGCATCCTTTTTCTTGCAATGGTGGTTGTGGGCGGGCTTGGCTCCATCATGGGATCCATAACAGGGGCTGTTCTTATAACCTGGCTGGATTTGCAGTTAAGGCACATACTCACAATTCCCTATATTGGAGACTGGCTGCGTGCGCTTTCCCAGTCGTGGTTCTCCATAACCGGTGTTTCCAACATCCAGTACATTGTCCTTGGAACCATTGTGGTTCTCATAATGGTGTTTGAGCCCCTTGGCCTTTACGGGCTTTGGATTCGGACCAAAAAATACTGGAAAACCTGGCCCTTCTAATAACAAGGCCGGAGCTAGAAAATGATAGATTTCATTCAGATGGTTCTTTCGGGTGTGGCTGTGGGCAGCTCCTATGCGCTCATGGGGCTGGCCATGGTTCTTATCTACAAGACCAGCGAGGTGGTGAACTTTGCCCAGGGCGAAATGGCGCTGGCAGCGGTTTTCATGACCTATCTCGTGCTGGCCTTTCACGGCTGGCCCTTTCACCTTGCCTTTCCGGCAGCCCTGGTTTTTTCGTTTTTCCTTGGCTGCTTTCTGGAGTGGGCGGTGCTGCGCAGGGCCAAAACCCCCAATGTGTTGAGCATGATAATCATCACCATAGGCCTTGAGATGATTATCCTGGGTCTGGTGAGCTGGAAGTTCGGGGCAGACCCCAAGACCCTGCCCTTTCCCATAGGCCCCTATGATGCTTTCATGGTGGGCGACCTTTTCATAAGCCACCTGGAAATAATGACCCTGGTTCTTGCCCTGGGGATAATGGTTCTGCTCTTTTTGTTCCTGCGCTTCACCCGTTTCGGCATGGCCATGAAGGCGACCCAGCAGAACCCTGTCGCAGCAAGGCTCATGGGCATCCGCGTGAACAGGGTGCTCATGGTCACCTGGGGCATTTCCGCAGGCGTGGGCTGCGTGGCCGGGCTGCTCATAGCGCCCACGGTGATGAGCCCCTTCATGATGTGGGACCCCATGCTCAAGGGCTTTGCCGGGGCCGTGCTCGGCGGCATGACCAGCCTGCCGGGAGCGGTTGCCGGAGCCTACATTGTGGGAGTGGTGGAAAACCTTTTCGGCGGCTATGTTTCCACAGAGTTCAAATCAGTGGTGGCTTTTGTGATCATTGTTGTCGTGCTCTGCGTCAAACCCAGCGGAATACTGGCGCGGCACTATGTGAAAAAGGTCTGACAAGGGGTTTTTGCTGCACAATTTTTGTTCGGGTATAGGCCTTGACAATTTAGCCGGACGATTGGGCCGGCAGAAGTGCAAACACAAAGCAAAGGAGGCTCTCGATGAAAATCAGAAGCGTATTGGCGATACTGGCCGCATTGGCCCTGTGTATGTTTTCGGCGGGCGCTGCCCTGGCTCAAAACGGAATAACAGACACGGAAATCCACATCGGCCAGTGGGGGCCCCAGACCGGCCCGGCAGCCCCCTGGGGGGCCGTGGCGCGGGGCACGGGCGTTTTGTTTGAAATGATAAACGCCCAGGGCGGCATACACGGCCGCAAGATCGTCTATCACATGTTCGATGACGGCTATAACCCGGCCAAGACAATGGCGGGCGTGAAGGAGCTTCAGGAATCCAGCACCGGCATCTTTGCCTGGGCTTCGGGCGTGGGAACCGCTCCGGGCCTTGCTGTCAAGGAATACCTCATGAGCCGCCAGGTGCCCTGGGTGGGTCCGGCTTCCGGCTCCCCCCACTGGAGCGAGCCGCCCCAGAAAACCCTTTTCGGCGTGTACCCCCTCTACTACCTGGAAGCAAAAACCCTTACCCGCTACGCTGTCGAGCGCATGGGCAAAAAGCGCGTTGCCATAATGTACCAGAATGACGACTACGGCAAGAACGGCGTTGACGGTGCAAAGGAAGAGCTTGCCAGCCACGGGCTTGAACTCGTGGAGGCCGTGCCTGTGGAGCTTACTGACACGGACCTGCGCTCGCACCTTCTGCGCCTGCGCCGCGCCAATGCAGACTGCGTTCTCCTGTGGCTCTCCCCCACCCATGCGGTCATGTCTGTGGGCACTGCCAAGGCCATGAACTTCTCCCCCCAGTTCATGAGCACTTCCACCTGCTCGGACTTTCCCCTCATGATTCACATCTCCAAGGGTCTTTGGGAAGGGGTCATCACCGCAAGTTTCGGCGAGCTTCCCACCTCCGGCAGCCCGCTCATGCTGGAATACAGGAAGGCCTTTGACCAGTTCGCCGCCAAGGAAGAGCGCTGGGGCGTTTTCTTCACAGCAGGCATCGGCTTTGTGGAGCCCATGGTGCAGGCCCTTCGCAATGTAGGCAGGGATCTCACCCGCGAGCGCTTTGTGGAGGAGATGGAGAAGCTCCAGAACTTCCAGGGCATCCTGGGCAACATCTCCTTCAAACCCTTTGACGCCAGTGATCCTGCCAGCCGCCAGGGACAGTACGAGGTCTTTTTGATCGAGTGCCTTGCAAACGGAGACGCCCGCAGGCTCACAGGATGGATTGACGCAAGATAACAAGGCAATTGCAGAGCGCATTATTCAGGGCGCTTATTTGATGCAAAACAAAGCCCGGTCAGGTGGTGCATGGCATTTTTTAAGGTGGAAAATCTTTCGGTCTGGTTTGGCGGGCTTGCAGCCATTGATGGAGTGAGCTTTGAGGTGGAGCCCGGCCAGGTCTTTGCTGTGATAGGCCCCAACGGCGCGGGCAAGACCACGCTGTTCAACTGCATAAACGGCATTTACAAGCCTGCCAGGGGGAAGATTTTTTTCAAGGGCAACGAGATTGTGGGCCTGAAACCCGATGCTGTTGCACGCATGGGCATTGCCCGCACATTTCAGAACATCGAGCTGTTTGACCACATGACCGCCATGGAAAACCTGATGCTGGGCCGCCACATCCACATGAAAACAGGTCTGCTGCGGGGCGCTTTCCTTTGGGGAAAGCGCTCCTTTGCAGGCCGCGAGGAGGTGGTCCACAGGGAAAAGGTGGAGGAGATAATTGATCTGCTTGAGCTTCAGTCCGTGCGCAACAAGTTTGTGGGGGCGCTTCCCTACGGCACCCAGAAGCTTATCGAGCTTGGCAGGGCGCTCGCCCTGGAGCCGGAGCTTCTGCTTTTGGACGAGCCCTGCGCGGGCATGAACGCCGAGGAAAAGCAGGACATGATTTTCTGGATAAAGGACATCCAGGACGAGCTTGGCATCACCGTCCTTCTCATTGAGCATGACATGAAAATGGTAATGGACATTTCAGATCAGGTGCTTGCCATCAACTTCGGACGACCCATCACCCAGGGGACTCCACAGGATGTCCAGCAGCATCCGGAGGTCCTTGCAGCCTACCTGGGAGAGGACGCATAGGGCATCAGCGCCCGGAGGGTTTTTCCGGGAGGAAAATTCAGGGCCATAAAAGCTGTACAGGACGGAGGAAGCACTTGGCGCCCATACTGGAAATAAAGAACATCGAGACCTATTACGATCTTATCTACGCCATCCGCGGGGCTTCTTTGAGCGTTGAGCAGGGCTCCATCACCGCCATTCTGGGCAACAACGGCGCAGGCAAGTCCACCATCCTAAAAACCGTGATGGGCCTCATTGAAGACCAGCCCGACAAAGGCACCATAGAATTTTTGGGCCAGCGCATAGACGGCATGGACACGGAAAAAATAGTGAGGATGGGACTTACCTATGTGCCTGAAGGCAGGGAGGTGTTCAACGAGCTCACTGTTGATGAAAACCTGCTCATGGGCGCATACACCCGCAAGGATCGCAAGGCCACAAACCAGGATTTCGAGAGGGTTTACGCATATTTTCCCGTCCTGGCGGAGCGCAAGAAGCAGTGGGCCGGCACCCTTTCCGGCGGAGAGCAGCAGATGCTGGCCATAGGCCGTGCGCTGATGGGCAGGCCCAAGCTGCTTCTGCTGGATGAGCCTTCATTGGGGCTTTCCCCCATTCTGGTTCAGGAAATTTTCAAAATCATTTCCGCCATCCACAAGGAGGGCGTGACCATTGTGCTTGTGGAGCAGAACGCAAAAAAGGCCCTTGCCATTTCAGACTTTGCGCTCATTCTCGAAAACGGGCGCTTTGTCATGGCCGGGCCTTCCGCAAAGCTGGCCCTTGATAAGGATGTGCAGGAGTTCTACATGGGCGCACGCTCCGAGGAATCGGCCAAGGGCTACCAGCGTTGGAAGCGCAAAAAGCGCTGGCGCTGAAAAACCGCCCCCAGGCGGCAGATTCCGTCCGCGATGGGCCAAAAACTTCCGGAAAGGCGATTGACGCTTTCCGGCGCAGCAACCCCAACAAAAAAGGTGTTCCGTGAGCAAACCAGCAAATACAGCGCAGACAACCCCTGCCGTTTTCCGCCGGACCGTGGAAAGGCTCAAAGACAGGCCCGCCCTTCGCTATAAGCAGCTTGGCCTTTGGCGCGACATTTCCTGGCAGGGGTATTTCGACATTGCCGCCAGGGTGGGCGCAGCCCTCATCAGCATGGGCCTTGAACACGGCGACCGGGTGGCCATAATCGGCGACAACAGCCCCCAGTGGGTGCAGATAGACATGGGCGTGCAGTGCGCGGGCGGAGTGGCTGTGGGCATTTACTCCACCAATTCCTGGCCCCAGGTGGAATATGTCATCGAGCATTCGGACGCCAAGTTCTTTTTTGTGGAAAACGAGGAGCAGCTCGACAAATGGCTCATGTTCCGGGACAAGGCCCCGGAGCTTGGCAAGGTAATCGTTTGGGACATAAAGGGCTTGAGGGATTTTTCCGACCCGGCTGTCATGACCTTTGACGCGCTTTTGGAAGAGGGCAAAAAGGTTTTGAGCGCAGACCCGGAGATAGTCAACCGCCGGTCGGAAGCTGTGGAGCCTGACGACATGTGCCTCCTCATCTACACTTCAGGCACAACCGGCCCGCCCAAGGGCGCTGTTCTCACCCACCGCAATGTAACCTGGATGGCAAAGGCCATAATCGAGCAGAACCCCATTGCAGACAAAGACGATGTTTTGAGCTTTCTGCCCCTGTGCCACATATTCGAGCGGCTTTTTTCGGTTTTCGCCCACATTGCCCAGGGCTACACGGTCAACTTCATTGAAAGCCCGGACACGGTTCTGGACAACATGAAGGAGATCTCCCCCACCGTGGGTTATGCTGTCCCGCGAATCTGGGAGAAGTATTATTCGGCGGTGATGATCCGCATGGCAGACGCCACCTGGGTCAAAAGAAACGCCTTTAAACTGGCCCTTAAAATAGGCCAGAAGCGGGCCGGTTACATAATGGCCTCCCAAAAGCCGCCCCTTTCGGTGAAGATTCTTTACGCCCTGGCCTATTTTTCGGTTTTCAATGTGCTAAAGGAGCGGCTTGGCTTTGAGCGCATGCGGGTGGCCTATTCGGGCGCCGCGCCCATTTCGCCTGATGTCCTGAAGTTCTTCCAGGCCATAGGGCTTAATCTCATGGAAGGTTATGGCCAGACCGAGGGCACGGGTGTCACCACCATAAGCAATGAAAACCAGATGAAGCTCGGAACCGTGGGCAAGCCCCTGGATGGCTGCGAGATTAAAATTGCCGATGACGGCGAGATTCTTGTGCGCTCGCCGGGCGTTTTTGCCGGGTACTTCAAGGATCATCTGGCAACAGAAAGCACCCTGAAGGACGGCTGGCTCCACTCCGGGGACCTGGGCGAGTTCACGCCGGACGGCTTTTTGAAGATAACCGACCGCAAAAAGGACATCATAGTCACCGCGGGCGGCAAAAACATCACCCCACAGTACATTGAGAACAAGCTCAAGTTCTCGCCCTACATCAATGACGCGGTGGTCATAGGCGACAAGCGCAAGTTCCTTGTGGCCCTCATTGCCCTGGATGAGGACAATGTTGTCAAGTTCGCCCAGGACAAGAAGGTTCAGTTCTCCACCTACAAGGACCTCACCCAGGCCCCGGAGGTTTACGAGCTTATAAGCCAGGAAGTTGACACCGTGAACGCAGGCCTTGCCCGCGTGGAGCAGGTCAAGAAGTTCGGCATCCTGCCAAAGAAGCTCTACGAGGAGGACGGCGAGGTCACACCCACCATGAAGGTGAAAAGGAAGTTCGTGAACGAGGCCTTTGCTGATCTCATTGAATCCCTTTACAAGGGAAAGTAAAAAGGCAAGGGCTCATGCGCCCATTTCAATGCACCGGGTGGCCGGGGCAGACAAGCCTTGCAGCCCCGGCGGCCCGTTAAAAAGGAAGGTTGAAAATGGCCGAGCAGGTTTTTCATGTGCCCAACATCAGTTGCGGGCATTGCGTGGCAACCATAAAAAACGAGCTCTCGGAGCTTGCAGGCGTGAAGAGCGTGGACGGGGATCCTGGCACAAAAAATGTATCGGTTATCTGGGACAGCCCTGCCACCAAAGAGCAGATACTTGCCCTGCTAAAGGAAATCAACTACCCGGCGGATTAATCCTGTGAAGACGGGTTGATCTTGAGCCTGCGGGCACCTTCAAGGGCATGGCTCTCATCTTCCCGCCTCTGGGAGCAGATGGAGTGGTGTATCAGCCAGTAGCTCACCGCCAGGGCCAGAATCACCGCAGCGGTCGCCCACACGAAGGCCACATCCAGTTTTGCAAAATCAAACACAATCACCTTACGGGCGGCAGCCATGAGAGCGGTGGCAAGCACCAGCCGCACATGGATGACCTCCTCGCGCAGATAAAGAACGATGTTCACAAAAATTTCAATGGCGATGAGCACTGCAAGAAAAGCCCCGAACACCCCCAGAATCTCGTTCATGGTGAGCATTCCGTAAGGCGGGGTGGTCACATGGGCGTAGAGGATTCTCACAATGTCAACCACGCCCCAGAAGATGACCAGGGTCATGAGCAGGGCAAGGATTCTCACCGCAACAAGAATAAATGAATAAAGCCTTTTTATCAGCCGGGTCTTGCCGGTGAGCAGCAGGGAAAAGTGGTTGAGCCAGCCTGCTGTCGGTCTTTCCTTCTCCGGCGTCATTTCCTGATTCATGAAAGTTTTCCTTTTGTGCCCTGTGCCTGCGGCAGGCGGTCAGCCGCCCAGAACAACCGCAGGCAGATCCTGGGGATTGTCCACTATCCTTTTGGCCCCTGCCTCAAGCAGCTCCTCAACCGGCCGAAAACCCCATGCCGCGCCCACCGGAAGCATACCGGCATTTGCCGCTGTGTGCATGTCCACGCCGGAATCCCCCACAAAGGCTATGTTTTCCGGGTCCAGGCCGAATTTTGCCGCAATGGCAAGGGCTCCTCCCGGATCAGGCTTTTTGGGGACATTCTCCTTGTGCCCCAGCACACGCACAAAGCTGCAATCCGGAAAAAAATGCTCCACGCACAATTTGGTCATAAGGTGGGGCTTGTTGGAGAGAACTGCCAGAGAAATGCCCCGGCGCGAAAGGTTTGCAAGCATTTGGGGCACTCCGGGGCATGGCTTTGTCTTTGCTTTCCAGCCGTTCTGATAATGGGCCAGAAAGCGTTTAAGACATTGCTCTATGTATTTCCCTTTGCGGGCCTCATCAGGCAGAGCCCGAAAAATGAGCATCCTTGCCCCGTCTCCCACAAAGAAGCGATAAGCGTCAACAGGATGGCCTTCAAAACCCGCCTCCCCAAGAGCCGCGTTGGCGGCATCCGCAACATCATCAAGGGTGTCCAGCAGCGTGCCGTCCAGATCGAATATAATGCCAAAGGGAGTCATGTTGCGCTGGGGGCTCATGGCCGCGTTTTCTCCTTTAAAAAGCTATTCCATGCCCGGCAGCCAAAGGTAGTAATAGCCGGGCGCAAGGCGGCTCCAGTAGGCTGGCAGGCCCAAATCCACAAGGGGTCTGCCGGGCCGGGCCTGCATGGTGGTTGTGTTGTATATGTTGTCGTCAGGAAAGTCGCTTCTCCTGTAGGCAATCACCTTTGCGTCATCGGGCAGGCCTGCCAGGGTGCGGGCCGTTTCCAGGGCCCTGTCCATGTAGCCTATGCCGTCAATCAGCCTGTGCTCCAGAGCCTGGGCCGCCGGAAAAATCCGGGCCGTGGAAATAAGCTCCATGCTTGCGGCATCGGGCTTGCGGTGTTTTTCCACAAGGCCGAGAAAGCGCCCGGCTATTGAATCGGCCACACCCTGGAATATGGCGAATTCCTCCTCGCTGGCAGTGCGGAAGGGCGAGCCCATGTCCTTGTTGCGGCCGCTGGTCTGGGCAATAACCTGCACCCCAAGCTTGGCAAAAAGGCCGGAAACATCAGGCCGGAGCAGCACAACCCCCACAGAGCCAGTAACAGTGTTGGGGTGAGCCAGTATGTAGTCTGCCGCAAGGCTCACATAAAGGCCGCCGGATGTGGCCATGTCCATCATCACAGCCACAACTTTTGCTCCGGTCTTTTTCTTGAAGGAGATTATCTCGTTGTAGAGAATGTCACTGGCCCCGGCAGAGCCGCCCGGCGAGTTTATGACAAGCACAAGGGCAGCCACCTTGCCGTCCCTGCGGGCCTTGCCCAGGTGGCTCACCACCTCCTGGAGCATGCTCGGCCTGTCGCGCAGAAAATCCCTTTCAGGCGTGTCGCTTATCACGCCCTGTATGGGAACAACCAAGACCTTGGGCTCGGACTTGCCCATAAGAACCCGCTCTGCAAGCGGGTCTTTTGCATCTGAAAACAGCTTGATGTTGGGGGCTATGCAGCCGGTCAGGGAAATGACAAGCAATATGCAGCACAAAATGGCGGCGGATTTACATCTTTTCATGGCAGACCTCCGTAAAAAGGCATGGGGCCATGTTAGGGGAGCAGGCAGGCAAAGTCAACGCATGACGGGATTGCCGCATGGACAGGCTGCTTATCCGCCTTTTCTCCCTATTTCCTGAAAAAGAGGTAGATGGCAAGGCACACAAGGATGCCTGCAAATATGCGCTTGAAACTTGCGGTGGAAACATGCTCAAGAAGCCGGGCGCCTATCTGGGCTCCGATTATGCCGCCGAAGCCCAAAAGCAGCCCTGCCTTGTAGTCAACATTGGCAAGCTTGTTGTGTATGAGAAGGGCGGATGCGCTTATGACAAGAATCCCCAGAAATGATGTGCCCACAGCCTTCTGGGCCGTGTAGCCCATCACAAGCAGAAGGGGCACCATCAAAAAACCACCCCCAAGCCCGGAAAAACTGGCCCCCACACCCACCAGAACGCCAAAGAGCGCCAATGCGCCCATATTCAGATACGCCTCCATCAAAAGCCCTCCCTGTTGAAAGCCGCCTAAACCCAATAATTCGTGAAAAATTTTGCCTATAAGAAAATATAAAATATTTACACATAGATAAGTTCATTTTTGGGGCCGGGTCGAAAATACAGTCTGCTTTTGATGCAAAAGTTGTTTAAACGGCAAAATTTTTCACCCTGCGGGCTCGTGAATTATCCGGGTTAAAGCATTTACCCTGGAAAACCTTTCCTCCTAGATGAAAAATATGAAGAATAGTAGGTTTTGCCGGAAGGCAAAAGGCGCATCAAACCTTTTTCGCGCCCGGTCCTACACGCAGCGGGATATTTCCCCAAGAAGCCTTGCAAGCCGTTTTTCCGAAACCTTGACAGGGGTTTTGAGCTCCTGGGCAAAGAGCGACACCTTGAATTCCTGTATCAGCCAGAAAAACTCCTCAAGGGTTGCCCGCAGATGCTCCGAAGATTGGGGGGTGAGCCCTTCCACGGCTTTTTTGAGCGCATCTTCAAAGGGGGCGGCCTTTTCCTGCTTGGCAGCGTCCCTGGCAAGGTTTTCGGCGCCTCTTTGAGCCCTTGTTGTGATGGCCTTCATGTAGCGGCCAAGCTGGGAGATTCGGCTTGAATCATAAAGCAGCATAAATCCCGGCGGCACAAGCTCCCGCAGGTCTGCCTCCCTTTTGGCCAGAAAAGCCGGAACAGAGGGGCGATGGAAGTTGGCGTCCCTGATCCTGTTTATCTCCCCAAAGGCCTGGGCAAGGGCTTCCAGCACAACAAGGGCCTCCTGCTTTTTGGCAAGGGCCTGGGAGGCAAGCGCGGGGCCTGTTTGGGAGGCATGCTCCTCAAGCTGGCTGGAGCTTCTCAAATCCTTTTCAAAAACATCCCTGAAAAGGGCATCCATAACAGACTGCATAACAGCCTTGGCCCCGCCTGCAAGCAGGGCGGCCTTTGCTGCCTGGGCCGGTGAAAAGGCAAGGTTTTTAATGATGAGCTTCAGCTCCTTTTGAAAATGCTCCTGCAAAAGGGCGCTCACTCCTTTAAGATGGGCCTTTTGGGCCTCCTGGGGGTTTTCAAAGAGCTTCACCTGAACCCCCTGCCGGCCGCAGACCCAAAGGCCCGGATAGGCCACAAGCGCCCCGGCCCTGCCCTGGGCAAGGGTGAGGCTTTGGGGCAGGTCCGGCATCCGGCTTATGTCTGCCACCGGATTTTCCCATTGCTTTGCCGCCTTTTGCCATGCTGCCGGGGCAGGGCCGTCCTGCTCCGGTGCCTTTGTTGCCAGAGCGGCCACATCCCTGTCTGCGGCGATTTGCCTGCCCTGGTGGTCCACCAGAAGGATGCGGGTCTTCAAATAATCCGGCAATGCTTCAAGGGGCCATGCGCTTGCAGGCACAATCACTCCGAAAAGACTCTGCACAATGTCTGAAAGCTGGCTTGCAAGGGGGACCTGGGATTTCGGTTCGAGAAGGCGGGCAACAGGCCCGGCCTTGTCCTTTACCGGCACAAGCTGCTTGCGGTATTTTTTTTCCAGCCCGCGCAGAAGGGCTTCCACCTTTTCCTCCAGCAAACCGGGCACAATCCAGAGGGCGGTTTCAGGGGCCACAAGCCCCAGGCGGCCCTGGGGAACCACCAGGGTGGCACCGTCATCATCCTTGCCGGGTGCAAAACGATAGCACAGGCGGAAGTTTTCGCCGGATATTCTTGCCTGGTCGGGAAACTGGGCCAGATGGCTCCAGTCCGGCGCATCCAGAAGCAGGTCCTGCTCGCGCATTTTAAGGGCCTGCTCGCCTTTGAGGTCCTTTATCCGCTTTTTCAGGCCAGCAACATCAAACACACCTTCCAGGCACCGGCCGTAAAACTCGCTTACAGCCTCGTCCGGGGCAAGAATATCGCGGCAGCGGAGCTTTTCCTCGATGCCGGAAATTTTTTCCCTCAACTTTTTGTTGTGGGCAAGAAAGGCGAACTCCTGCTTGAGACGGCCCTGCACCAGGGCCTGCTCAATGAAGATGCTGCCTGCCTCCTCCGGACGGACAGGGCCGTAACGCACGGTCCGGCCCTCCACAATGGGCAGCCCGAAAAGGGTTATGCGCATGTCTGCAACCACTTCACCCCGCTGGGGGTCAAAGCGCGGGTGGCGGTAGCTAACTTTGGCCAGGTTTCCGGCCAGCTCTTCGAGCCATTTGGATTCAATGCTGGCCGCCATGCGGGCAAAGAGGCGGGAAGTCTCCACCATTTCCGCAGCCACAATCCATGTGCCGCCCCTGTTGAAAAGCCCGGACCCGGGAAAGAGCATCACCTCCCTGCCCTTTGCCGCCAGGTAGAGATTTTTACCCTCCCTGGCAAGGGCCACCTGGGAAAGGTAGCCTGCGGTTATGCTCTGGTGGAGGGCTGCGTAAAGAGGCTCGTCAACCGGCAACAGAACAGGCCAGGCCGGTGGCTTGCCGGAGATGAGATTTTCTTCAGCAAGGATGGAGTATAGCTGGGACCAGACATCGCGCCATTCCCTCATGCGGCGGAAGCTTACAAAATGCTCCTTGCAGAACTTGCGGGCCTGGTTTGTGCTGCCCGCCTCCTTCCAGAAGGAGATGAAGCTGTTCCATAGATTGAGGCGGGTGACAAAATCCGAGCGGGGGTCGGCAAAGCGGGCATGGGCCGCATCCGACTGCCCCTCCTGGCCGGGCGGCCGCAGGCGGCAGTCCTGGGTTGCCAGGGCTGCGGCAACCACAAGGGCGTGGGCCAGGCATCCCCGCTCAAAGGCGGCAAGCAGTATGCGGGCAATTCTCGGATCAATGGGCAGCCTTGCCATGACCTGGCCGGTTTTTGTGAGAACAGGCCGCCCCCTGCGGCCCCCCGGCTCTATGGCGCCAAGCTCCTCAAGCACGGCAAAGCCGTCTGCAATGCTTTTTTCCTTTGGCCTGTCCACAAAGGGGAAGCTTTTCACATCCCCAAGGTTAAGGGAAACCATGCGCAGAA
>Ga0351959_1169_pt1 | contig 14923 bp, 9 predicted proteins | sample TotcelT113001M13_FD_206836 | JGI IMG/M metagenome (GOLD analysis project Ga0351959, IMG submission 206836) | Enriched cells from coal bed in the Powder River Basin, Montana, United States - Total cells T11 rep3 HSBNCT.T11.300.1.M13 ...
TCAGAGATATTCCTAGTTGCAAAGATCTTATCGAAAGAATTGTAGCGGAGGCCAAGACAAATATTGAATGTGTAACGAACATGTTCAAAGATTAAAAAACAGTTACGAAACTTTTCTCAAACAATTGTTACTCATTATAAAATAGAAAAAAATAACTGCCTTACCCTTTCCTTGTCTTATTGTAAATCTTACATTAAAATAAAACGAAAGAAACTCACTTGATAATACAGAGTTTTTGTCATTGACAAAAAAAGCATAATTTCTTATAGTTATGCCGTAAAAGTATAGAATTTTATATTAAACAAGTTTTCTTTACCGATCAGCAACGTCTCTTTTAGTGAGACAACTGCATCAAATGATGAAATTACCTGCAAAATGTGGAATTGTAACGGGAATAGATTTGCTGACATACGACAATCGGCAAATTATTTGAGCTAGTCTGAAATAACAACGCGGGGAGATTATGAATTTTAAAAAATCAGATCCGATGAGCAGTGGTTCCGAAACTCAGAGAGGTTCTTTACTTTCAAATGCTGACACTGATCGGAATGACTCCGGCGCTTTTCCTGTGGGTATGGAAAAATCCCAAACGCAAGACGTACAATCCAAACTCTGTCTTGAGTTAGCTGCCTTTCGATCTCTTTTCGAAAAGCTCGCAGACGTTCCTCAGGGAAATTCCGCATGGACATGGGATCACGAAACCAGAACGTTTCTCCTTCAGGCGCCGAATCAAATTATTGAGCAATACATTAATGTCCTGACACGTGAGATGGGAGAAGCTCTTTGTTTACGTGTGAAAAAAGCCAAAATTGTCGTCGATCTGTGGCCATGGAAAATTAATAAAGATAAAGCGAGTTTAAGAATAGGGTTCAATGAAGGCTACAACCCAACCGAACTTCGTGGATTTACAGGTCTGGAAAGTCTCGTAAATCTTCACTTCGTATCTTATCCCAATGATTCACAAGAAGAGCAGGAGGCTCTGGACAGGTTCAAATCAATGTGTAAGAGGATCGATTCTATTTTTGAGAAACAGTGTGAATGGATGTGGGAGACGTACTGGAGAATGAAAGGTCTAGCCTTTGCAATAGTTAGGAAATATACTTGGGAGAAAAAATCTTCTCTTATTGAGAAAGAGATCGAACAATTCAATAATTCTCCTGAAGCCCAGAAGGCAAGATTGAAAGTCGATCTTCGCACCTACACCCATGGAACTTCTGTAAACGTTAGGATTGCACTGGAAGGTTTGTCAAATGAACCACGGCTCTACCCGCAAATCCTGGCCGTATTTGATGCTCATTTTTCGGGCTAAAGCGATAAAAATATCTATTGGTTAAGGATGTAATATCATTTCTAAATCAAAGATGATATTGAGGCGGCTAGGCGAATGCTCGGCATACGCCGGGCTTCGCTGCCAACAAAAATAGCGCTTTGATTTAGAATTGGTGTAAGACGAAGAAAATGAGTAACTCTCTTAATGGAAAGAGTTGCCTGTTTCTGATACAAGCATTTTCCCACACATATTTCCGGAAGGATATATTCATGCAATGTATGATTTTATTGTAGTCGGCGCAGGTTTTTTTGGAGCTGTTTTTGCCTACGAAGTAAAGAAAGCCGGCAAAAAAGTTTTAATAATCGAAAAACGTGATCATATCGGCGGCAATTGTTATTCTTATGATTGTCCTAAAACTAATATCAACGTCCACAAATACGGGCCTCATATTTTTCACACATCTTCTGAAAATATTTGGAAATATATAAATTCTTTTGCCAATTTTAATAATTACCATCATCGTGTGCTCACAACCGCAGGCGGAAAGGTTTATTCCCTGCCGATCAATCTGGCAACCATCAATAAATTTTATAATCTTACGCTAACACCAGACGAAGCCGTAGAATTTTTAAAATCCAAAATACCTGCCATTCCTTTTCCCAAAAATCTGGAAGAAAAGGCGATAAGTCTTATTGGCAGGGAACTTTACGAGACGTTTATAAAAGGTTACACAATAAAACAATGGAACTGTGATCCCAGAGAACTACCCGCTGAAGTTATTACAAGGCTTCCGGTAAGAACTACTTACAATGACGTATATTATGACGACAATTATCAAGGCATGCCCGTCGGTGGATATACGCCGATTTTTCAAAAATTGTTAAAGGATGTACCGGTCGAGTTGAAAACAGATTTTTTCGAGAAAAAAGATTACTGGAGATCCTTTGCCAAGACCCTTGTTTATACCGGTCCCATAGATTGTTATTTCAATTATTGTTATGGAAAACTGCGGTGGAGGTCTTGCCGGTTTGAAATCGAAGAAATGCACTTGGATGATTATCAGGGCGTCAGTATTATGAACTATGCCGATCGGGATGTCCCCTATACGCGTATAATTGAACCAAAACATTTTTATCGAGAAAGGGCCCATCTGTCGCGAGGCACAGTTATCATCAAAGAATATCCCTGCGATAATCCGGCAGAACCTTATTATCCGGTAAGACTAAAAACCGATCAGGAAATGCTGGCCAAATATCAAAATGCACAGAGTCAGGAAAAGGATGTTATTTTCGGTGGCAGACTGGCTGAGTATAAATACTATAATATGGATCAGGTAATTTCTCGAGCGTTGGAGCAGGTTGAAAGATTACTGAAAAGAACTCTGTAAAATAAAGCCGAAATGAGGAGACGGATTGCTTACAATAATCTGCTCTCCCGTAGATTTTTTAATCACATAACAGTCGAATATTTTTTCTTGCCACCTTGCAAATTACCATACACTTTCACCTTTTCACCGACAGAAATTTTCAGTTTGATATTCTCCGGCAACTCCGCCCTGACATAGATTGATCCGGAATCATCCATTAAATCAACTCCGCCATCATCAAGCCGGGTAATATTTCCTTCGATTATGCTTACTGGCGGCAATATCAGATTTTTGATTGGCGTAGTTCCCGCGCACGAAATCATAGAGATAACGAACACGGCAAATAAAATTAACGTAGCCGGTTTTCTCATTTAATTCTTTCTCAGCATTTTGGGAAATGGCAATGCACAATTACCTGTTTCCTGATATGCACAAATCAAACATATCATAACTAGCTGAATAGCTATGCAGAGGTTCACTATTGTTTTCTCTGAGCCATGTATTATCACTGTATCCGGCTGTATGAATTAAACCGCGGCTATCCAGTGCGATATCCTGGCCACGGTCATTTGTTGCCGAGCCGTAAAAGGTATGCCACAGATAATTACCGTCAGTGTTCAGTTTCAGATTCATAATATCCTCGCCGCCTGTATAAGCGTGCAAGGGATTATCGCCGTCACCACTCTGCCACGTCGCAAGACTTCTGCCGGCAACATAAATATTACCATTGTTATCGACGACAAGGTCGTTGCCATAATCGTTTGCCGAAGCTGAGCCATAGAAAGTATGCCATTGATATGTTCCGGCACTATTGAGTTTCATAACCATAATGTCGTGATTGCCTGCATAGGCATGCAATGGTGTTGTTGTACCGGAATTCCATGTGTCCGCGCTAAATCCTGTTAAATAGATATTGCCGGTTGTATCAAAAGTAATTCCGTTTCCCTGATCTTGGAGAGCAGATCCATAGAAGGTGTGCCATTGATAAGTACCGTCTTTATCGAGCTTTAGAACTGTGATGTCGTCGCCTCCCGAATGGCTATGCAATGGCGTTGTTGATCCGGCATTCCAGGTGGCTTTGCTATATCCTGTTACATAAACGTTGGCATTATTGTCGACAGCAATGGAATTACATTCTTCAACGTCGGCAGAACCATAGAAGGTATGCCACTGATATATGCCATTGCTGTTTAGCTTTACAATTGTAAGATCCCTTGATCCTGAATGCTCATGCAATGGTGCCGTTGCTCCAACATTCCATGTAGCATGGCTTTTCATTGCCAGGTAAACATTGGCATCAGCGTCCAAAGCGATACCGCGGTCGTCATCAAAATCGACGCCTGATCCGTAGAAGGTGTGCCACTGATAAATACCGTTTGTATCAAGTTTGAGCACGAAAGCGTTACCATCGTTGTCCTCTCCATCACCTGTATATGCATGACGCGGAATCTCCGTGTTGGGCCCATTCCAGGAATTGCGGCTGAAACCGCTTATATAAACATTATTGTCTTCGTCAATGGCAACACCGCGGGCATAATCTTTATAATCCGGTGTTCCATAGAAGGTGTGCCACAGGTAATTGCCGTTCCTGTCGAGTTTAAGAACAAAGATATCTTCGGCAGCTCCCGAACTGGAATGAGAATGAAGCGGAAGCTGTCCGGTAGGTCCATTCCATGTACTTATGCTCCTTCCCACTATATATACATCATTAACATTATCAACAGCGACGGCGTATGCGCGTTCGTCAGTATTTGAACCGTAAAAGGTATGCCAGGGAGGAAATAATTGGCTGTCGTTTCCGCTACAGGAAAAAAGCAAAAACAAAGCAATCAGCAATATTATTAATTTGCTAAAATCTTTAAAAGTTTTCATTTTGCTTCCTTATTATTACCCAATAAAGAATAGTTACTATGACAGAAGAGATTACTTCATGCTTGATAACTATAAGAGTTTCGTTTTTATGTGTCAACGAAATTTTAATCCATAACTAGGAGATTCCTATACTTTCGCTAGAGGAATAATTGAAGGTTATATAATTTTAAGATAAATATTTCTTTGACTAACAGGAAGCTTCTCCATATACTTATACCAATTCTAAATCAAAGCGCTATTATTGTTGGTTCCGATAAATCAGGATGGTCGGCTTTTTTAATGTATATGTAGGGGCTGTTCCCCGAACAGCCCGCAACTTTCGGCGCGTTCAGGGGAACGCGCCCTTCATTGGCTCGATATAAAAGAATGCTTTGAGAATGGAGAATATTTATGACGCCGGAATCCATACCCCAAACATTAACCCAACTTAGGAGTTTCTTTGCCACGGGAAAAACGAGGGATGTCGAGTTTCGTATTGCCCAACTGAAAAAGCTTAAGGAATGCATACGTAAATACGAAGCGGAAATCATGGCCGCTCTTTATGACGATATGCGCAAGCCTCCCTTTGAAGCTTATGCCAGCGAAATCGGAATTCTCTATACGGAAATTGATCATGTCATGCGTAACCTTCGCTCCTGGTCGCGCCCCAGGCGTGTGGCGACACCCATCATTCATTTTATGTCCCGGAGCCGCGTTTATCATGACCCTTACGGCGTTGTTTTGATTATCAGCCCCTGGAATTATCCATTTCAGTTGACCATCGCACCGTTAATCGGTGCCATAGCCGCGGGCAATTGCGTGCTCATCAAACCTTCCGAATTTTCATCATCCACATCAGCAACGATTGAGAAGATGATAACGGAACTGTTCGCTTCCGATTATGTTACGGTTTTTCAGGGCGAAGCCGACGCGACGAAAAAACTTCTGGAGGAAAAATTTGATTATATCTTTTTTACCGGAAGCACGGCTGTCGGACGTGTTGTCATGACAGCGGCAGCCCGCTACCTTACACCGGTTACACTGGAACTGGGAGGAAAAAGCCCCGCTATTGTTGATGAGGATGCCAACCTTAATTATGGAATAAAAAGAATTGCCTGGGGAAAATTTTTCAATGCCGGACAGACATGCATTGCTCCTGATTACGTTCTGGTACACCGGAAAATAAAAGATAGCTTTATAGAAAAAATAATAGGAACTCTCCATACGTTTTATGGCGAAAATCCAATGATGAGTCCGGATTATGCCAGAATCATCAACGAGCGGCATTTCAACCGTCTTCTGCAACTCATGAAAAGCGGGTGGGTTATATATGGCGGCAATAACCAGAGAAAAGATCTATATATAGCGCCGACAATCATCGATCAGGTTTCTCCCGGCGATCCCGTAATGCAGGAAGAAATATTCGGGCCTGTTCTGCCTCTGATTGAATACAGCGATATTGACGAGGCCATTGCTTTTGTGAATCAACGGCCGCGCCCTTTAGCGCTTTATTGTTTTTCTAAAAATAAGAAAATCCAGAACAGGATTCTTCGGGAGACATCTTCCGGAGGCGGTTGTATCAATGACACCATCTCCCACATCGGCAGTCAGGAACTTCCGTTCGGCGGCATTGGGGAAAGCGGCATGGGCAGCTATCACGGTAAAGCTAGTTTCGATACTTTCACTCATCGGCGCAGTATTTTGTTTCGTTCAAATTTACTGGATATACCATTGCGTTATCCGCCTTACCGTGACAGAGTTTCGCTGTTGCAGTTATTATTTAGGATTATCAGATAGAAATTATTTGAATGGAAGAGAAGGAGTAAAGATATAAATTTTACAGGGGGTGCGCTATGACAGAAAAAACAATCATTCAATTAGGAAAGATGGTTAAACCTTTCACTCTTCAGGATCAATTCGGACAAAACTTTGTCCTTTCCAAGATGAAAAATAGGCGCGTTTTGCTGTCTTTTCATCCCCTTGCCTGGACCCCTGTCTGTACTTTGCAGATGCAATCCCTGGAAAAAAACAAAAAAATATTCGATAAGCTCAACACGATTGCTGTGGGTTTGAGTGTGGATAGCGTTCCCTCTAAAGCGGCGTGGGCCAAAGCAATAAAGATAAAAAATACAAAACTTCTGGCGGATTTCTGGCCTCACGGAAATGTCGCCAAAAGCCTCGTATTATTTCGGGAACAAGACGGTATTTCACAACGGGCAAACGTAATTATCGATGAGGCGGGAAAGGTTTGTTTTGTAAAAGTATATCCCATTGCTCAAATGCCTGATATTAAAGAGATTGTTGCTTTTTTAAAAAATTTGTAATTCCATTACTTTGGAAGAAAATAATCGACAATGTTTTTATAATGATTGGTAATTTCCGACGATTGAAGATTTATCATGTTTTTATGGCTTATATTTTATTGACACGAATGATGCTTCTTAATATACTCTCGCCCGCAAAATTATAATCCTAATAAAGATCATGCTCTAGCCGAAACAGTGAGGCATCCAGATCTATAAAGGATGCCTTATGAAAATAATATGTGCTTTTAAAAAACCAATTCTTTATTTTGATAATCCTGTCTCGGTTATAGCTTGTTCATCTTTTGAAGACGTCCCGCGGTCTTTTGAGAAGATTGAAGAAGCGCTCGCGCAAGGTTTGTATATCGCCGGTTTTTTTTCCTACGAATTGGGTTACTCGTTTGAAGAAAAGTTTGCTTCTTACCCCCTTAATGGATTTCCTCTTATATACGCAGGATGTTATAAAAAACCGCAACAATATAATGAACGGTTTATTACGAATGGCTATTTAAGTGAAATTAATAATCTGCGGTTTAATATTTCCAAAGAAAAATATTTTAATCATATCGATATTATCCGTTCGTATTTACAGGCGGGCGATGTATATCAAATTACTTATTGCTTAAAAATTCTTTTCGATTTTAAAGGAAAAGCTTTTGATTTGTATAAGAAACTATTTAATGTGCAGCCCGTGCCCTACGCCGCTTTTATCGAGACTGATCAATACAGTATCGCATCACTCTCACCGGAATTATTTTTAGAGAAAAAGGGAAGGTCTATTTTATCAAAGCCGATGAAAGGAACATGGCAAAGAGGGGAAAATATTTTTAGTGACATTTCTGCCAGACGTAAATTTTATCGCGATGAAAAAAACAGGGCCGAGAATGTAATGATTACTGATTTGCTGCGTAATGACCTGGGGCGCATCGGGAAAAATATTCGTGTGCCGCGCCTGTATGAAATAACCCCGTATAAAACACTTTTTCAAATGACCTCAACTGTTAAAGCTGACGTTGCACCGAATATATCAATATACAATTTATTTAAAAGTCTGTTTCCCTCGGGGTCGGTAACCGGTGCGCCCAAAATACGGGCTATGGAAATTATTCATGAACTTGAGCGCGAACCGCGTAACATATACACCGGTGCCATTGGCTATATCAAACCCAACAAAGATTTATTTATGAATATTCCGATACGCACGGTTTTGATAAATCATAAAGATGGAAAGGGAGAAATGGGTATCGGTGGCGGTATAGTGTGGGATTCAACGGCGGAAGGAGAGTGGGCAGAAGGGATTTTAAAAGCGCGATTTTTTACCGACAGTGTTTAAATTTGTTTGTTATTTCTTTAAATGCAAAAGCATCATTCTTAATGAAATGTAATGTTTGAATTGCTTTGCCTTTCAAAGATTTTTGCCTTGAAACTGATTACGCCCGTTTTGTTTGGCAACGTAAAGCATGGCATCCGCCGCCTCAATCAGTTGCAGTGGTGTGTCACAATTTTTGCCGGGGATTGATGTTGCCACGCCGATACTGATAGTGACATGTCCGACAATTGGCGAATCCGGATAAGAGATATTCAATTCTTCTATTCCCTTTAGCAAGATTGTCGATATATATACTGCTCCTTTGTAATCCGTTTCCGGAAGAATAACAGCAAATTCTTCTCCGCCGTATCGGGCAAGCAAATCTGCCGGTCTTTGAAGCAGATTTTTTAGTCCTTGAGAAACCCTCCGAAGACAATCGTCACCTGCAGTGTGGCCGTAATGATCGTTATATCCCTTAAAATGATCAATATCGCACATTATCAGTGACAATCGACTTTTGTTACGCATGGCGCGTTTCCATTCCAATTTCAGTGTTTCGTCAAACTTGCGACGGTTATAGATGTTTGTCAGACCATCAATGGAAACCAATCTTTCCAGCATATCTGTTTTCAATTTCAGATCCAACTGCGTTCTTACCCGTGATTTGACTATGGGGGGATAAAAAGGTTTCCGGATATAATCCACGGCTCCTATCTTGAGTCCTTTCGCTTCGTCTTCGTCCTCCTTTTTTGCCGTAATAAAAATAATGGGAATATTCTTTGTTTCTTCTTTATCTTTTATTTTTTTGCAGATCTCGTATCCATCCATACCCGGCATTACAATATCCAGTAGAATCAAATCCGGTTTTCTGGTTATGGCTTCACTGAGACCCTGTTTCCCGTCTATGGCAGTGATGACAGTATAACCGGCGCCGGCTAAAATTTTTTCCAGTAGTTTTAAGATATCGCGATCATCGTCAATACACAGAATAGTCGTCCCTGAAGGTAAATTTGCGGACATCTTTCCCTCCTTTTTAATAACACAAAAATATTTATGAAGGCTCCCGGAAATTTTTCATAATGTTTTCATTTTAATTATTAATGTTCTGAAACATAAATAATCTCTAACCTATATAGATAGTCCTCAAGTCTTGTCAGTTGAAGAAAAATATCTTCGGCACAGTTTTCTTTAGCTGCTTTCTCCATTATTCTACCGATATCAGTGATAGTTTCAAATCCATAACTTCCACCCGACCCTTTCATGCTATGGCCGATGATTCGGATCGTATCCATATCATTTTTTTCAAGGGCTTCGTTAATTGCGGCTATATCTTTTTTCCGGTTGGCCAGATAACCAGGAATCAGATCAGCCAGATCATGATCCACATGTACAATTATCTTTCCCGACCGCTGTTCTTCCATGGTATCAATATCTCCTTAAGACATATAAACTTTTTCTTCAAAAGCTACTTTTTCCCGACAGGGCTGAAAGATGTAAATTTTCGTATAGTCTCCAAGAGAATCGGTTTACGTATCGGTTTTGTCAGATGCGCGTCGCAGCCTGCTTCGAAACTCTTTTGTTCGTCTTCTTTTAGTGCGTGGGCGGTCATGGCGATGATTGGTGTTGGCTTTAGTTTCTTTTCCTTTTCTCCAATACGTATTTTTCTGGTTGCTGTGTAGCCATCCATCACAGGCATTTGTACGTCCATGAGAATTAAGTCATAAACATTAGACTGGAATTTTTTAACAGCTATCTGGCCGTTTTCCGCGATATCCAATTTATAGTTTGTGTCTTTCAGATAAGCCTGTACCAGAAAGCGATTATCTTCGGAATCCTCGACCAGCAAAATGTGCAAAGGATCGCTGTCTTCCGTAGGTAACTCTTTCTGTTTCTTTAACATCTTAGTTTTAAGAAGAACTTCTTCTCTGCCCATAGCAACCTGAAGAGCATTTTTCAAGGCGTCTCGTTTTACAGGTTTGATGAGGTATGCCATAATGTCAACAGATTTCGACTTTATGCGGTCGCTGCTGCGTCTTTCCGAAGACAGCATTAATATATTCATTGATGTATATTCCGGTTTGCTGCGAATTTTCTGAGCAAGTGTAAAGCCATCCATTTCCGGCATCTGGCTGTCCAAAATGGCAACATTGAAAAGGGTTCCTTTTTTCTTCGCCTTTTCCAACTCTTTCAGTGCTTCCTTGCCTTTTGCGGCTTCCGTAACCGCGCATCCCCATAGAGTCAAGATCTCTTTCAAAATAAGCCGATTGGTGGCATTGTCGTCAACTATAAGAATGTTCAATCCCTGTATATTTAACTCATATATTAAAGCCGATTTCTGGTCCTTATCCAAGAGTGCCTCTTCCAAAGGTATAGTGAAGTAAAAGGTACTTCCTCCTCCCCGTTGGCTTTCCACCCAGATTTTTCCACCCATCATTTCAATGAGTTGTTTAGAAATGGACAGACCTAAACCCGTCCCCTCGTATTTTCTGGTAATGGAGGTATCGGATTGGGTGAACTTCTCAAATATTGCATCTAGTTTTTCGGCAGGTATGCCTATTCCCGTATCCCGGACGGAGAATTGCAGGAACCTTGACGTCTTATTGTAAGTCTCCTGTTTAAGTGGAAGCACTTCCAGAATAATTTCGCCTTTTTCTGTAAATTTAACGGCATTACCCAGAATGTTAATCAGCACTTGACGAAGCCGTGTCGGATCTCCGTGTATATGTTGAGGTACGTCAGCAGTGATATGACAGACAAGTTCCAGTTTTTTGTTTTGGGCGCGCAGTGCCATGACCTCACAAGTCTTTTCAATGATATCGATCAGGTCATAGTTTATATGTTCGATGGTCATCTGTCCTGATTCTACTTTGGCAAGATCGAGAATATCGTTTATTAGGGTCAGAAGATTTTCACCTGCGGAACGGAAAATCTGGACATACTGGCGCTGATCAATTGTGAGTGGGGAATCCCAGAGTAAATCAGCCATACCAATTATGGCATTCATAGGAGTACGGATTTCGTGACTGATGTTTGCCAGAAAATCGCTTTTAGCTTCGTTGGCCATTTTGGCTTGAGCAGCCATCTCGTTGGCATGGGCAATGGCAGCTTCCAACCGACGATTTATATCGATCAATTTTCCTTCAACCTGTTTTCGATCAGTAATATCTAGGATTGCCCCGATCAGTCCGCTGACTGTTTCTTTGCTGTCAGTTAAAACAGCTTTGCTGAAGATGACATCTCTTGTTTCCCCTAAAGCGTTTTTTATCTGCGATTCGTAATGCTGTTCACCTCCGCTTTCGAAAAGCTCATTATCTTTGTCATAATAGATTTTCGCAAGTTCCGGCGGACTGATATCAAATACAGTTTTACCGATGAGTGTTTCCTTTGTCGCGCCGAAGAATATTTCATAAGATTTGTTAAATCCTGCGTATTGTCCGGCCCTGTTCTTATAGAAAACAGGAATAGGTATCGAATTTAGCAGTGTATTCAAAAATATTTCGTTCTGCCGCAGCGCATCCTCTGCTTCCTTTCGTAGCAGTGCTTCGCCGATATTTGCCGCAATACTCTCAAACTGTTCGATTGCAGCAAGAGAAAAACAATTTTTCCTCCGATCGTTGAACTGAATCAGGCCAATAATTGAATCCTTGTTTCGAATTGGTACTAAAGCAACGGAAGCATATCCTTGATGTATGCATTTGTTGCGTGGATGAAGTCGTGGGTCTTGGTCGGATGGAAGGTCAAGCAACGGGAATGAATCGTTCGTCCATGCGCTTCCGCCTTTTGTGAAGAGAGGGTTAGCCGGATCGGCTTTTCCGGAAATGACCAGACCGCAGGTGCATTCCAGGGAAACATTGCCATCTTTATCCCGACACAAGCCGCCATCCTTACCGTACTCAACCAGTGTATTTTCAGTAATTAGAAAATCATCGGAAAAACCGTTTTGGACAAAATACGGGAAATCACTTCCAGACTTAAGGCGAATACCGACAGCATCAAATCCTGTTTTCATCTTCAATGTGGTGATGATGTTCTGCATTAAGTCATTCAAATGACCAGGCTTGCTGAGGATTTGCAATATCTCATTGTTCATATCTCGATAGTTTTCGGTGCGCTTGCGTTCGGTAATATCCTGAGTAAAACCAATAATACCGATTATTTCTCCCTTTGAATCTCTATATGGAATTTTATCAGTCTGGACCCATCTTGTTCCCTGGGGGGTCTCCATTTCTTCAATAATATTTAACAAGGGTCTGCCGGCGGCCATAACTCTTTTATCGTCCTGCCAATATATATCCGCGGCTTCTCTGGGATATATTTCCCATAGCGTTTTGCCTTCCATCTCTTCTTTGGACATCCCGTTTGCTCTGGCCAGGGCATCATTGACGCGGATGAAACGATTTTCTTTATCTTTATAGAAAATCATTGACGTAGATGCATCAAGGATGATCTGTTGTTGTTCATTCAGACTTCTAATCAAGCCTTCATTTTTCTTGCGCTCGGTGACATCTCTGGCGATCGCCTGAATCGCTACAGGTATTCCATTGGAAATAATGGTTGATCCGGTTGTCTCTATGTGTACGTCGCTGCCGTTTTTATGCCGTAACCTGAACTCAACAGGTTCCTTTTGAAAACCTGTTTCCTGAATCTCCTGTAATGTTTTGAAAGCAAGCGGAAGTTGATCTTCGCTCAGGAGCGAGGCAAAATTGATAGAATGGATTTCTTCCCTTTTATAGTCAAGCCTGTTCAGGGCTGTGTCGTTAGCATCAATAAAGCGGCCTTCAAAATCAAAAACGTAAATATATTCGAGTGAACGATCGAAAAGAGCCTTGTACCGCTCATCGCTCTCTCGCAGTAACGACTCAGCCCTTTTGCGATCAGAGATGTCCTGGATAATGCCAATGGCGTTCCAACCCCCTTTTATATTTACCGCCGAGAGAGATAATGCCAGTTCTATTTCCCGGCCGTCTTTTCGACGTGCGGCCAATTCCAGTGTCTTGTCAATGGCGTTTCCCTGCCCTGTTTTTTGAAACTCAGGAAAAGCCGCACGGTAATTAGAAAGAAATCTCTCCGGTGCTATTAACTCATGAAGGTTCTTTCCAATTACCTCCTCCATTGAGTAGCCGAGAATTTGCTCGGCGGCCGGATTCCAAAAAGATACATTTCCATCGTTATCTATAACTACTATCGCGTCACGGGCGGAGGTGGTAATAGCGCGTATGCGTTCTTCACTTTCGCGGAGTCTTTCTTCAGCCATTTTGATGTCGGCTGATTTCCAGACAGTATCTATCAACAGGGTAAGTTGAAGCACATCAGCTTCATCATAATCTTTAGACTTATTGGCTACACCCACGACAGCGACAATGGCATCATCTTTAAATACGGGAACGGTCATAAACTTGTTGAGATGAGCGTGACCTTCGGGATATCCTTTTTTGAGCGGATGAGCCTCCTGGAAGTCGTTTAAGATAATGGGCTTGCGCTGACGAACAGCCTCGCCCCAGACGCCGGTTTTTCCCAGTTCATAACAGGTTTGCGGATTGGCTACCATGCATTCATGCATGACGTCTTTCGACCAGGTATTTAGAATAAACTGTCGGCTATCTTCGTGGTAGAAGTAGATGTAGCCAATTTTGCTCTGCGTTATTTTTATGGCTTCATCAAGTGCGTAGTCGAGAAATTCCTGAACGGTCTTGGAGCGGTGTTGCATGATTTCCAGAAGACTCATTAGTCTTGTTTCGTTGAGGCGAATTTGCTCCTCTGCCCTTTTGCGTTCTATAACACGGCCAAGCCGCTCCGCTATAGCATTGAGAACCTGTCGTTCCTCTACTAAGAAAGCCCCGTCATTACCAACAGATCGTTTCTCCGGATAGCTAACCTCAACCTGTCCGGCGAACTTGCCATTCACAATAATATTTTCGGTTAACTTCCAGGGCGTTTCCCGGAAATGTTGTGTCTGGAACTTTTGTCCTTCCAATTCGATGCAGGCCTCGCATATTTCAGAAAACTGCATAGCGGAGGGGAGAAGCATAGTTGTTCCTTCTAATATTTCGTTTAATGATATTCCCGGTGTCTCTATAAGTGCGGAGATGCTGTAAAGACAGTTCAATTCCTTGAACCGTTCTTTTAACGCCCACTCCGCCTGCTTGCGTTTGGAGATATCGTCAATACTGGACAGAAGACATGGTTCATGAGTATATTTGATTGGCCGGGCAGAAAATAAGCCTGTAAATATTTCTCCATTTTTCTTCCTAAACAGGAACTCCTTGCCCACTATAGGTATCCCCTGACGGAGAATAGACACGACTTCATCTCTGTCTTTTTCATTTACCCAAAGCTTAAGTCCTATTGAGGATGTCGCCATTACTTCATCTCGTGAGAAACCTGTCAAGTTGGCGAAAGCGTCGTTGATCTCGATGAATTTACCATCTTCCATACGCGAAATGGCAATGGCATAAGGAGATGTCTGGAAAGCCCTTGCAAAGTTCTCTTCGCTCTGGCGCAGTTCCTCTTCGGTTTGAATACGTTGAATAAGTTCGCTCTCCAACGCCGTGGACAATCTGCGGCTAACCATGAGAAAAAGAGCAAAGGTTAAGGCTGCAAATAATATCTGGTACAAAAGAATCGCGATAAGGTTAAAAAATCCGGATACAAATATATTGTGTGTTTTCGGGATGGTTAGATTTACTGCGATTTGAATTATGCTGACGAGACAAAATAAAATAAAAACAATTCCGGTTGCCTTCGTTGCCGGCCGCAAATCTGGTCCGACCCTGCGCAACGTCAGCCAGGAAACTTGTGCGCAAATGTAAAGTAGAGCAAACGAT
>Ga0351959_1172_pt1 | contig 14575 bp, 6 predicted proteins | sample TotcelT113001M13_FD_206836 | JGI IMG/M metagenome (GOLD analysis project Ga0351959, IMG submission 206836) | Enriched cells from coal bed in the Powder River Basin, Montana, United States - Total cells T11 rep3 HSBNCT.T11.300.1.M13 ...
CGACACCAGCCTCCTGGCCATTCTGACTATGATTCTCGCCTGTATCTGAATATTTCCGATGAGCAATATGGGATTGAATGCCATCCGCTTTATTGCCAGGGAAGTCATTTGCGCCATGCTGTCCGAGGGAAGTTTATATTGCTCTTTTTTTGGCTTTGGCACCAGGCAAAGTGCCCCGGACGGACATGTGGTGACGCAAAGACCGCACCCGATGCATCTGTCCGGGTTCAGTACTGCAAGTTTGTCCGCATCCATGATCAGTGCATTGGTCTGGCATCTGTCAATGCAGACCTTGCACCCTTTGCACAAGGACCTGTCCAAAACTGCATAATGGTTGGAGCCGACAATCTGTGCCGGTTTGGGGTGAGAATTGACCGCCTTGAGAAATTCGCAGCAGTCACCGCAGCAATTGCACATGCCAGCCGGGTTCCGTGATGTGGCAGGCTGGGTGACAAGCCCCTGTTTCCGGGCTTTTTCCAAAATGGTGATGGCCTCGTCAATGCTTGCCTCCCTTCCAAGGCCATGCTCCAGATAATAGTCTCCCATGGAACCAAACATGAAGCAGGCTTCAAGTTCTTTCCCGCACCCTTTGTCCCGAACATTCTGCGCTTTGCGGCATATACATTCCGCGACAACAATTTTATCCTTGCTCCTCAAGATTTCCACAGCGTCATCATAGGAGGCGGCACGGTGCTTGACTTCAAGAGATTTTTGCACGGGGACAACGCGATTAACCGAGCTCGCGTTTTGGGCCAAGGAATGATTAAAGGCTTCGGCTTCATATTCCTCCATCAATTCGGCGAACTCTTCGTCCATCCGGTTTACCTGGTACTCGAACACGCCATGGACAAAGGGCGTGGCTCCATAACAGGTAGTGTCGCCTTTGACCTTGCTGAACAACAAACCCCGCCGGGCCATATCCGCCAGTTTTTCCCTGGTTTCGGGAACAGGCAATCCAAGCTTTCCTGCAACAGCTTCAGGTGCTTCCAGAAGATGGGTCATAGAAAGAAAAATAGCGGCGTCTTCCTCGGAAAACAATTTTTTTAATACTCTTATTTCAATGCCCGAAGGCGTTGCGGGAAATCCCACGGAATACAGGTCCAGCCTTTTTTGAAGCTCTCTGAAGATATCCGGACTCATTATTTCCTCTCCGCTTTTTTTCTAACAGCCCGTTGAAAAACACCTTTTTGACAGGCCGTTTAAAAACGATGAGATGCAAGGCGCGAAAAATTATCAATCATGAGGCGTACTTAGTCGTACATTGAATGATTGAAAATTTGTGAGCACCGCAGCAGGTCGCGTTTTTAAACGGCCTGCTAAAATGCTGCGGGTATTTCATCTGTTATCCTGATTTGGGGCCTGCATAGGCTTTTTTAATCACCCGGCCGGCAAGAAGACGGCTAATGCATAGGAAGTGCTGAACCCAGAGAAGCAATAACCGTGTCCGCCAGCCCCAGGCCAAGCCCGGATGATCCACCGGTAATGAGTATGGTCTTGTTTTGGAAAATGACTCTCCCCATTCTGTATAGGCATCCTGCGTGGCCGTTGAGTTACAGGTGCTTACCGTCCAACTTTTTCAACCCGGCAGGGTACAAAACGATGCAAGGGGGTTCCGGCAATCCGGTCCCGGTTTTGTTTTTGGGAAAGCCGATTGACATTGATGCCATGCACTTTGCCTTTGTATTTGAGCCCAAAGCCATGGGGAATCAACACCTGGCCCTGGCGCACATCTTCCGTTACCTCCACCTCCAGTTCCTCGGAACCTGCTTCTGTGACCACACGCGCGATCTCTTTGTCGGCCAGTCCCAGTCTCTTGGCATCAAAAGGGTTAATGGCCAGTGTGCAGGTTCGACGCCCTTCATTCCAAGCCGGATTGCGCATGATATTGTTGGCGTTTTCGGGTTTATGACGACCGGCATTGAGCACCAGTGGAAATTCCGGTTTGAGTTCCAGGGCATCTTTTTCAAGCTCCGGGGTAATCTCCTTCAACCATTCGGACATACGGGGTTCGAAAAGCTGTATCTTTTTACCGGAAGTACGGACCTGGGCCATATTCCTGTCAGGATCCACTTTTCCTATCCACATTCCTTGCGGATGTGTCATGGCCGCCTCATAGAGTATTTTTGCGTGGGCAGCCTGCGGGGCCAGTGCAGCCAAGGCTCCAGGATTGATATATTTGAAAACACCCGAAAACGCCGTTGACAATTTGCCGGGCATCTTCAGCGTTTCAAGAACAGATGGCATGGGATAACCGGCACCAGCGGTATGCTTCCTGAATCCGCGGGGTGCTGAAAACAGATGGCCCCAGAGTGCAGCCAGGTTGACCGATCCGAGTTGCGGCCCAAGGGTTTTACCCAGCACCAGCGGCATGATTGAGACAGGGGTTAGTGTTTTTACAGCAAAAGCTCCAAGCGCGGCGGCATATTCATCCAGCCCTTTTTCAGCCGCCCGATAAAGCCAATCCGGAATTTTGGGCATCACTCCGGCATGCTCGGCTATTCCGATGAAGATTTCACCATTTTCAAGCGTATCCGGATGCGGGGTGATGACCGGCTGACGCATCTGGAAATAGACTTCCGGATAGTTCAATGCGAAAAAGGTCGTGTCATAACATTCGTAGGCTGTCCGGCCCGGCAGGACGAAATCGGACATTTCAGCGGTTTCGGTCATGGCCACCTCAACCGTGACCAAAAGATCCAGCCGCTCGAAGGCTTTTTCAAAAGCCGCGGTATCGGCATAGGAACGCAAAGGATTGGAACTGGAGTTGATCAGCGCACGAATCCTTTGGGGGTGCTCGGAAAGGATTTCCTCTGGCAGTACATTGGGCGGATAATAGCCCATGATGGCCGGGAAATCGGTTGCCAGTGTGCGCCAGGTGTTGCGGTGATCTTCTTTACTGTGTTCTCCGAGAGGATGAACGCAGCCCGGAATGACATTGCCGCCCGATACGCACAGCCTGCCGCAGACAGCCGCAAGCAGCAGATACAACCATGTTGCCAGGGTGCTGTGGCGGTTCATCATAACCCCAAGGTCAAAATGCACACACCATTTGCGGCGGGAAAGTTCCCTGCATAATTCATATATGGCCGGGTATTCCACCTCGCACACTGCCAGGGCACCCCGGACATCAAAGTTTTCAAACTGGCACCTGATTTTTTCAAATCCGCGGGTATGCGCCTTGATGTATTTTGTATCCTCCCAACCTTCCTGGATAATCAGGGCTATCATGGCCCTTACCAGAAGTGCATCCGTTCCGGGTCTGAGCGCAATGTGGATGTTGGCTGTGCGGGCGGTTTCGGACAAGCGGGGATCAATCACGACCAGCAACTTGTCCGGGTTTTTGGCAAATTCCTTGAGAAATATGGGGGCGCGCGGCGCCTGGTGGCTGACCATGCCGTTCCAGCCGGCCGCCAGCAACATATCGGCGGAATGCTCGTCAGGTATCGGAGGCCGGTTCTGACGACCCAGCATTTTCCCGGCTCCCCAGTAAAAACCGGTAAGTTCCTGGGCCTGAGGGTTGTAGAAGTATTTTGAACCCAATCCCTCCAGCAACGCTCTGCCGAAGGCCGCCTCAAAATGGCACCACATGGAGCCGAACCCATTTATGGCAAAAGCCCTGGGGCCGTGGCGATCAACGATCTCCTTGAGCTTTTCGCCGATCTCCTTGAATGCCTGATCCCAGGAAATGGGCACAAATCCCCGGTCAGTTTTTTTCAGGGGGTGAGTCAAACGGTCATCATGATGCTGAAAATTGGCGATATTCAAACCTTTCCGGCAGATATAGCCTTGACTTCGAGGGTTTTCCTTGTCACCCCGAACCTTTATGATCCGGTTGTTCTCGACCTTGACTTCAAATCCGCAATTCTGAGCGCAGAGTACGCAGCTTGTTTTTTTCCATTGTTCCATTTGTGCATCCTCTTCTTGCGAATATATTCAATTAGCCTGGGTAGTTATTTCGCCCATCCTTTTTTTGGTTTCAAATGCGCCTGCATTCCAGGCTCTCGGCCATGTGTTTAAGTGTCCTTTGTACTTTCGGTTTCTTTCAGTATGCTCTAAATACACGGGCGTGTAGCAATGATTAGCTCGCGCCATTGGCCATGTCAAGATATAAATACACAAGTGTGTATTTGAAAGTGGAGATCCTCCGGGCGGTCGGTGAGAAGCCTTCGATATAGCTGAAAACTTTTTCTTATTGAGCCTTGTCAAGAACCTTGAAGGCCTGTCGCCCAATATGTCAAAGCCCCTGCAAAGACCGTGTGTCCCTTCCAGGCTCATGCAGTGTGCCTATGGGAATGCTGTTTTTTGTTGGTCCAGACAAGCTCGATTTTATCTGGTAACGAACATCACACACTTCTTTTTTGTTGACCATACACGATCGTGTAGATATTAGAAGCATAGATGGAGTCTTTGCGAAAATGATTTCCCGTGGCGTACTTCCGGATTCCAGGAGCCTGTCAATGCGAAATAAAAAGGATTTTTCAAAAGAAGAAACAGCAGGGGTGGTGAAACCCAGGTACGGAGCTGACACAAGGGAGAAGATTCTGGCCGCCGCCCGAAAGGTCTTTGCACGCCACCCCTATCATGCAGCCAGTCTGCGCATGATCGCTGCGGAGGGCGGCTTTTATCAAGGTCTTATTCGCCCTCATTTTCCTACCAAGGCATCCCTTTTCGAAGCCCTTTGCGAAGACCTCGCAAGTGATTTTTCGGAAAAGAACCGCAAATGGATGGCGGAAATAGGAGGGCTAATGCCAGAGGAAGGTTTGTCTCTCTATCTGGATCGATTCATCGCTTATTACAAAAAGAACAAAGAGAACATAGGCCTCATCGTTCAGAACATCAACCAGGAAGATGAGCATAACATTCCTGGTTATCACAATGTCACAAATTTCCTTTCCGAAAGAAACGCGATTGCGGAAAGCGCTGCCATGCTGGTTTTCGACAAAGACTCGATGGCAAGATTTCAGGAGGGCTTTACTGCCCTTATCCTCCATTTCTTTGGATTCGCAGCGCCCCAGGCCAGGGTTCTGGGATTTAAAACGGACAGCCCGGAGTACCTGGAATGGGTTAAGGAAACCATACTTTTTATCTTTGTTCCGGTTGTGGAGAAAGCCCTCAATAAATTGATTGCGGGTCAGATCACTACGGAATTGGGCTAAAGCTGTCCGGTTTTATAGCAAATGAATTGTCCACCTTTCCGTTAGCCGCAATCCTTGATCAGATCCCTGGCCGGAGGCATCCTCGCCCGTCGTCCGCAACAGCAGAAAAGCGCGACCAGCAGAGCGGGTCAAGGCCGAGCGCAAGACCGGCTCCAAAGAAAGTTGTTCCTTGACGCGTCCGGCGATCGCGCTGTACAGCCTATGGCAAAGGGAAGATGGCATTTTTTGCTTGCTCGCCGCCATAAACCGCCGGCCAAGCATCCAATGCCACCTTTGCACCAAACTCCACCCAAAAGACTCCCCTTCTCGTCCTTGGGAAGGTCCCGCCTTAAGGCCTGGAATCCACCTTAACAGACTGTAAGATTTTTGGGGCCCACTTCTGGCAGGCAATGCCCTAAAACAAGACTGGCTGTTTGCCTGTTTATAATCTCTGTCCTCATCTTCACCCAACATGAAGGCACTTGGGATTGATAGGGCCCAAAGCCTTGCTGATGGAGGAATAAACCTTCTTGAACAAAGGGCCGCCATCAAGGGAATAAAATCAAAAGCCCTTTCAGAAAGCCCTGAACAGACTGCCCAGGGGTTAAATCATTTGAACAGGAAATGGCGAAAAGAATTTCTGTCTTTGGATTCTTTCTCGGCATTGCCCCCCGGCAAATCCAGCGGGCCATTCCGGACGGGCAGCCTTGCAGGCTTTTCAGACAAGGTTGTTTTTAAGGGCGTAGGCAGTTATCTGGGAGGTGTTTTTAAGGCCGGTTTTTACGGCTATGCGGCTGCGGTAGGTGCTGACGGTTTTTATGGAGATACAAAGGTCTTCTCCAATCTGGGTTAAGGTTTTACCCTGGGCACAGAGAAGGAATATCTGGTACTCGCGGTCGGAAAGAAGCTCGTGGGGAAGGGCCTCGACCTCTGATAATGACCTCTGGGCCAGAAACTGGGCAAGCCTGGGGGAGATGAATTTTTTTCCTGAATGGACAAGCCTCACAGCGTTTACCATTTCCGCAAGCCCGGCCTCCTTGTTGTAGTAGCCGAATGCTCCGGCATTGAAAAGGCGCTGCGCATTCTCCTCCTCTGGCAGGCTGGTTATTATGAGTACCCGAAGATCGGGATGGCGGATTTTTATTTCGCTGATAAGGGTGATGGCGTCCTTGCCCGGCATCATGACATCCAGCAGCACCACATCGCAGGGGGTCTTTTTCAATTCGGCAAGAAGATTCGCCCCGGAATCCACCTCTGCCACAACCCGGATATCCGGCGATTTCTCCATTATGTAACGGATGCCGGCCCGCACCAGAGAATGATCATCGGCTGTTATTACTCGAATCATTTTTCCGGGCAAACCTTTCCGATTTTTTTAAGCCTCATCAGATTTTCATTTGATTATTTTGTAACTCCTATCATTTGTGAAATTGAGAGTCAATATGATGAAGGGTTTCCACAAGGGCATCATGAAAAAACTTTGCCTTTTGGGCCGCATCTTCCTGTTTTTCAGAAACAGCCTGCTCCACATCCCATGCAATGCCGGCCAGTAAAGAGGCTTCAATGATAACCGCTGCGCCCCGGATGGAGTGGGCAAGGGCCTTGAGGGACTGCACATCCCCGGCTGACAACATTTCAATAATGCGGGCCGGGTCATTTCCGTGCTCATTTTTGAATATTTGCAGCAGCTTGAAATAAAGCTCCTGGTCGTTGCCCACCTTTTTTGCGCCCATGTCCATATTCAGGACAGGCAGGTTCGGGGCTTTGTCCAGCCCGCTTATCCAGCGGCTAAGCACCTGGTAAAGAGCTTCGGGCTTAACGGGCTTGGAAAGGTGCTCGTTCATTCCCGCAGCCAGGCTTTTTTCAATATCTTCGGTCATGGTATGGGCTGTCATGGCCACAATGGGCAGGTCCTTGCAGCAGGGGTCTGCGCGAATTGCAGCAGCAGCGGCCAGGCCGTCCATGACCGGCATCTGTATATCCATGAGCACCATGTCGTATCTTTTGCGGCGAACAGCCTCCAGGGCTTCAATGCCGTTTTTTGCCACATCGGCCCTTATTCCCACGCGGGCAAGAAACTCCAGGGCCAGAACCCGGTTGACCTCATTGTCTTCCGCCAGAAGAACGCTCGCCCCTTCAAGCTGCTTTCTGAACCTTTCCCCCTGCTGGGTCAGGGTTTCTTCCGCGCCGTCTTCCTTGTAGTCCGGGTTCAAAAGCCTGCGTATGGTGTGGGCCAGGGAAAGGCGGGTGACTGGCCTGCCGATAAGGCCCTTTCTGCTGTTACCGTTTTCCAACATGGGGGCATTTGCCTTTTGCCCGTTTCTGGAAGCAGCAAGAACAATAAGCGGCACGGCCCCTGCCCAGGAAAGGCCTTCTGGCCCGCAAAGCTCCTGGGCTGCCAGAATAATGGAATAGGCTTTTGAGTTTGAAGCCTGTTCAAAGACCTTTTGGGCCAGGGCAGGGTCGGAAAAAAGCTCCGGCTTAAAGGAAAGACCGGCCAAGGCATCGCAAACAGCCTTGCCAGAAGCAGGGTTGCTGTCCAGCACCAATACGGGCCTGCCCTCCCAGGACAAATCAATAAGGTTTGAGCGCTCCCCGCCCATTGCCTTTTCCAGGCGCACGGTGAAGAAAAAGCTGCTTCCGCCGCCGGGCCTTTCCTGCACCCAGATGCGCCCGCCCATAAGCTCCACAAGGCCCTTGGATATGGAAAGCCCAAGCCCGGTTCCGCCATAGTTGCGGCTCATGGAGGAGTCGGCCTGCACAAAGGGGTTAAAGAGGCCCTTGGCCTGGGCCGGGGGTATGCCTATGCCTGTGTCCCAAACAGCAAAGCAAAGCTCTGTTGATAAAGCGTCCTGCTCAAGCACATCCACGCTTACGCCCACCCCGCCCTTGTGGGTGAACTTCACCGCATTGCCTGTAAGGTTAACCAGAATCTGCTTGAGGTGCATGGCATCGCCCATAAAGGCAAAGGGGGTTTTGGGGCTGACGCCAAAAATTAAATCAAGCCCCTTTTCCGATGCCCCCAGGCGCACTATGGACTCCACCTGGCTCAACACCTCATCAAGCTCAAAGCGGCTTTTTTCAAGGCTTACCTTGCCTGCCTCCAGCTTGGAATAATCCAGAATGTCGTTGACTATGGCCAGAAGCGCCTGGCCTGAAGTGGAAATGGCAGAGAGAAACTCCCTTCTGCGGGAAAAGTCCCTTGTGTCCATTGCCAGTTGGGACATTCCTATGACCGCGTTCAAGGGGGTTCGTATTTCATGGCTCATGGCAGCCAGAAAGCGGCTCTTGGCCTGATTTGCAGCCTCGGCCTCAATTCTGGCGGCCTGGGTCTTTTTTTCGGAATCAGCCAGATCCTTTTCCAGGCGCTGGCTGTTTATTACAATGAAGCTCAAGGTCATCAGATTGTTGCCGAAAAGGATTAACAGCAGGAAGGTGGCCTGAAGCACATCCGTTACAAAGAGGCTGCCGGAGGTATCGGAGGAGAAGTAGGTCACGGGCGCACGCGTCAGGGTTAAGATTCCCAGAAAGGCAAGGCTCCCCGTGAGAAGGAGATTGCGGCCACCCATGATGTCCGGAAGTTTGCGCAGGGATATGTATGCGCCCCGCAAAAAGAAGTAGCTCAAAAAAAGCGAGCCGAAAACAAGGCGCATTTTCATGCTGTTGAAGAAAAATGTGTAATGAATGTAGATGGGCAGGGCCAGCACCACAGGGGTAAAATCCAGCCAGTTGTTGTTGGGCGCCCCTGCAAACTGGTTGAGGCCCCGGCAGATAAAGGCCATGCCCATCCAGACCGTCATGTTGGCCGCGAGAACGGAAATCACATCCGGAAAAACTCCCCGCATCCCCAAAAACATAAGGCCAAGAGCGCTCCAGGCTGTGGCGTATGTCCAGGCAAGAAAGCCCGGATACCGTGGCCGGGTGGCCGCCACATAGGCCATTGCAATGGAAAGGCTCACAAGAACAACGCTGTAAGCCAGTGCAATGGTCCGCATATCAGGAAAGCTGGTCATGAACTTTTGCACACCCCTGTATTAAGGTATTGCTTTTATCCCGAATAATTCATGAAAAATTTTGCTTATAAGAAAATACAAAATATTTACAGATAGATAAGTGCATTTATGAGGCCGGGTTCGAAAATACAGTCTGCTTTTGATGCAAAAGTTGTTTAAATGGTAAAATTTTTCACCCTGCGGGCGAGCCTGATTTACGCACTGGCTGCGTTATCGGGGACTCGACATACAACAGTATGTCTTCGCCCCTCTAGCCTTGCCAGTACACAAATCTTTTCTCGTGAATTATCCGGGTTATGTGGCAAAGTTGCAAAAGCTACTGCAGCATGACCCGGTAGGTTATCTTAAATGCCTCGCCTGCGGGAAGCTCCCTGACCACAAATTTTATGTCCGTGTATTCATCCGAAGAAACAGGCACAATCTTTTCCTTGCCGTCTTCTGAAACAACGGTTCTGGTAAGAGGCGCAGGCGCAAATATCTGCCTGTTGTCAAAGGAAAAGAGGATGCTGCTATCCGTGTCGCAGTTGGCCGTGTTGTTCTCGTACAGGGTTCCGGTGGGGATTGTCCCTACAATGTCGAGATTTTTAAGGGCCTTGTCCGACCGGTTGGTCCCTATTATCTCGTATTGAATAATTGTCATGGGGCTTATGTTTTCAGGCAGGGGGCTTAACTCCTCAACCATTTTGCCATCCACAAGGTTGCGCTCCACAACAAAGCCGCTGGTAACAAGCAAAAGGGGATCTTCTGCCAGGGCCGGGGAGGAAAGAAGCGCCATCCCTGCAAGAAGAATCGCCGCAAGGAAGCTGACTGCCGGGTTTACTCTTTTTACTGAAGTTTTCATGGGGCCAGACCTTTCTCATAAAAAATGGACTGCACGGCGCACAGCGTTTTGCGCCAACAGCACCCAAAACCTGCCGGGCAAAACCCTGCTGCACCATCAACTATGCGTCTTAAATGCCTTTATGTCAAAGCGCAGCCAAATAACCTGGCTGCTGCACAAATTTGTTGCCCCGCTGCCCCCTCTTTCAGGGCCGGGCAAAAGACCGCCAAATCATGGGCAGTTGCCCAAAAGCCTTACCTGATAAAGTATGTAGCCGGACTGGCCCGGTTCAAGCACCTTGTAAAGGCCCCCGCTTACTGCGTCCAGGTTCACGGACAGGGCGTTGTCAAAAATGACAATGCCGTCAATATCCGGCTCATCGTCAACATTTCCTAAATAGGTGGCGTTTTCCACGGTAACGGACACATCCCTTGTGTTGCCCGAATAGCGGTTTTGGGCAAAGGCCGTGGCATTGGGGATGTTGTCTGAAATAACAAGGTCCTTTTGCTTTGTTGCGCCAATGTTCTTGAAGTTTATTTTGTATTCAAGATAATCGCAGGGGCTTGCCTGGTTGCCAAAGGAAAAGCCCTCGCCCAGGGTTACATTGCGGACATATTTGAGCAGGCGGATTTGGCCCGTGCCGCCTGGGCCTACTGTGATGACATCGCTTACCATTGCCGAGTCATCGTAGATGTTGCCCGTATCGCCATTGTTGCCTGCTGTGTTGAGCCAGTCCTCCACAGCCATTATGGCAAGGTTCTCCACCTTGCCCGGAGGAACGGAAGCAGGCACCATGACCCGCAGGATTATGCAGGCGGCCCCTGCCCCAAGTGCATTGCCGCTGTTTAGGGTGTAATATCCGCCGGATGGCGCAAGGGGGCCTCCGTCCGGGTTAAGGTCGCAGTCAAGGTCCTCATAAACCACATAGCCCCACATTTCCTGGCTGGCCAAAGAAAGGGCAACCACCCCAGGGGTAAAAAGGTTGATTGTGTGGGGTATGGTGAGGCTTGACCCCTGGCCCACAAGGTAGGACTGGGGCGGAGCTATGGTTATGGTCCTCACCCCGCCGAAGTTGTGGTCATCGTAAAGGGTGCCGGAAGCCACGGCAAAGGAGATGGTGCTGCGTGCCTGGCTGGTGGCTGAAGAATTAGCGTTTACAACATTGCCTATGGAGTTGCCTGTGGCAAGCCAGCCGGAAAGCTCTGTTTTTACAATGTGGATGCTGCTGCCGTTGTAGGCATTATCAATCCAGAGGGTGTAATCCCCCTTGCCGTCTGTAATCGTGCTGTCAATGACTGTTGAGCAGGCAACATCCGTGCAGGCCCTTACAATGACATTTGCGATTCCGTATTCATCTGCCAAATTGTAAATTGCATTGTTGGCGTTTGCGCTTGCTGTTGAGCCGTCCCCTTTGTCCTCGAACACCTTGCCGCTCACCCTTGCGCCCCGGTACTTGCCAAAATTCACATTCTCCAGGCGCGTGGTGTTAAAATCCATTGTGAAGCTGTTGGGGGTTGTGGATATCCAGCCAGCCGGGTCGGCCGGTGTGCAGTTCAACAGGTCATCTGTTGCTGTTATAAAGGTGTAAGTTCCGTTCAAAAGGCCGGGCATTTCGTAAAAGCCGGTGGCAGGGTTCACACTGGCAACGGCAATAACGCTGCCTGCCTGGCAGGCCTTTACATACAGCGTTTCGCCCGTGCCGTTTTCGCTGTCGTTTTTAACCATGTCACGGTTTGCATCATTATACACAAAGCCCGAAAGGTAGGTGTTTACCCCGCAGTCAATGGTCACGGTGGTGTATATCACGCCGGGAATGGGGGACGGGTTGGCGTAGTTGGGCGGCGTTGTGCCCATAAGGGCATTGACCTGCTCTGCGGTGAGCATACTCCAGGTTATGTTGCCGGAAGAATCCGTTGCCTTCAAGCCCACAAGGTAGTCTCCGTTAAGGGCTGTGGTCCCATCCCAGGTGGCTGTCCATGTCGGCGCTGTGGACACGGCGGCGCTTGCCATGAAGGTCCATGTGCTGTTGTCATCGGGAAAGCCGTTGCTGTTGGCATCGTAGTAATAGTAGAAGTCAACGCTCACCACGCTCTGCTCGCAGGCCCCGCCGGAAAGGCCGATTTGATCCTGCACAATGGCCGACAGATTCACAGGCGAGCAGTCGCTTGCCGTGACCCCGCTCACTATGGGCTGAAGCACGGTTGTTCCCTGGGCCGGAATAATGTAGTCGCTTCCCGGAAAGCACTTGGTGTCGGTCATGGTAAAGCCCCCGTCCCACACAAAGTCTTTCTGGTAGGGGTCATTCAAGCTGTTGCCCGTGGTGAATGAAAGGCTTATGGGCTGGTTGCCCGAAAGGGGTGCGCCGCCGTAGGCAAGCATGCCAAAGGGAATCTGGTAGTCAACAAAGTATTCACCGCAGGCATTGTTCTCGGCAAGGACGGACCTTGTGGTGCCGTAGTCCCAGTTGGTTCTGCTGCCGCAGGTGGGCGGGCTTGCAAAGGGAATGGGGGAAAATGTGTTCTGAAAATCCATCAGAAACTGGTTTTTGCCGCTGCTCCTGTCCACAAAGGCAGAAGGGTTGTGGCCGGTCAGATAAATGTCTGCATAGGTCGTGTAGTCAAGGATCTGATCCTTGCGATCCGAATATATGCCCCGGAGCATGTCTATGGCCTCGGCAGGCGAGCCGGAAGAGCCGTCCAGGTGCATGGCATAGTTGCGGAAGCCGTCTCCGGTGACATCTATGAGCACCGTGTAAAGGGCCGAGTTCCAGGGGTCGGAGCTTGAAAAGTTGGACGGGTTGTTACCGGAAACGCAGTAGGTGTTGGCCCGCTGGGCAACCCGCCAGCGGAAGAAAAGCACATTTGTATCCACATCGTAAGACCAGTAGATGCTTGGCAGTGTCTGGTCCGTGCAGCCTGAAGAAACATTGGCGTAGTTCTGGGGCGAGGTGCCGCCGTTGGAGGGGTCCTGATTCCTCTTGTCTTTTATGCCCACCCCATTTGCAGTGACAGCCACCCATTCCGAGTCCAGGGGCCAGGGAGCGGGCTGAAAATGGATGGGGTTTGGAACCTGGGGCGTGTATGGGGGATCCTGCTGCCAGTAAGGAGGAAAGGCATCACCCAGAACAGAGCTTACCCCCAGGACAAGCAGAGCCAGAAGGCACAGCAGTTGAAAGACGCCGGAAAGACGGCTCTCATCTGCCGCAGGCCGGTTTGCCTGCTTTTCCTTTTTCTGCTTTTTTGTTTGTAGGGTCATGCGCTCTCCGCGATTCCTTATTTTATAAGGCGGCTTCCGGGTGCCGCTGGCTTCCCCTACTGTCTGCCAATAATCTTTTTGGCGGTTTTCCCGATACCAGCAAGCGACTCCTCGTCAAACTTTATCCGCAGCTTTATGTAAAAGCCCCTTGCCCAGTAGTTGGCCTCGCCGAAATCCTCGTCATAAAAGCCGGAAAAGTTGTAGCCAACGCTTGTCCAGACATTTTTAAAAACTCTCACGCCCACTTCCGGGCCCCAGGACAAAAGCCGTGTGTCTGTTTCCACCTGGTGAAGAACGCCTGCGTGGAAGCCTGCATCAAGCCAGTCTGTGACATCGTACAGAAGCCGCCCGCGGGTGAGGTAGGTGAAGGCGCTTATGTCCTCGCTCTCAAGATATTTGCCTGCCACCTGGGCCATCAGGGTGAAACGGCTGACAGGCGCAAAATTGAGGTGGTGGCTTAAAATGTAGCGTATCTGGTCAATTTCCGCGTTTGTTTTCACCCAGCGCAGCCTTGTGAGGTGATTGGCGGCGTCCTTGCCCGTGGGCCTGTAGGCTGTACCCAGAAGCACGGAGGTTTCATCAAAGCTTGAGGCAAAATGCCTGGCCTGGGAAAAGAGCGTCCAGTTCTGGCCTGCCTTTAGCGCTCCGGTAAGGGTGGAAAGGGAGTCGGTACTCTCCTGGCCGAAGCGCAATTCCGTCTTGCCGGTTATCTTGTAATGCTTTTGCTGGAGATAGGTAAAGCCCATGCGCGGGGCAATGTAATCTGTATTGTCATCCACCCCGGAAAGGGTCTGGACGGTTTCCAGGCCGCCGTCAAGGGTGAAGCCGTCAACAGACAAAAACTGGTGGTTGACCCCGCTGTTGGCCTGGCTGCGCCATCCGCTCACCGAATCGTCAATGGAGTATTTGGAAAATGCGCTGGTGTTGTCGGATATTGTTGAGTTGACACCCACAGAACTCTGCATCACATCCTTTTCTGCAAGCTCGGCGACTTCGGAGACTGCCTCAAGGTTGAGCCTTTTGGAAATGGCGTATGAAGCCCTTGCCGCAGTCTTGTTGGGCGCAAAATCGCTTTGCGTGTCGCCGGAAAAGGACTGCTCCCTCTGGAGGGTCAAGGCAACGCGCTCATGGGGTTTTACCCGTATTCCCATAACGCCCAGAATCCGCTCCTCGGCAAGGCTGTCCACCGGATTTTCCCTTGCCCACCTTGGGCCGGTGTAAAGGGAGAGCCTGTTTCCCAACTGCTGGTCCAGGCGCAGGTTGGCCTCCTTCCTGTCCAAAAACTGGCTGCTCTCGCCGGCAAACCCGGCCTCAATGGTGGTCTGGCTGCCGCTTTGGCCAAACTGGCGGCT
>Ga0351959_1174_pt1 | contig 14402 bp, 14 predicted proteins | sample TotcelT113001M13_FD_206836 | JGI IMG/M metagenome (GOLD analysis project Ga0351959, IMG submission 206836) | Enriched cells from coal bed in the Powder River Basin, Montana, United States - Total cells T11 rep3 HSBNCT.T11.300.1.M13 ...
TATTCAGACCTTTTTGACTGAACAAAGCGGCAATCTTTGGTCCAACACCTTTCACACACCTGACCGGTTCTTTTGTAATGTCATTTTCCTTTTCCATCAGAGTTTTTTATATTACAATATTGTGGTTAAAATGGTAATTAATAACAGTAAACAAATTCCTTATTAGTTATCTTTTCAGCAAAAATGATGGAGATAGTCAAGCACGTTACCTTCAAGAACACGACCATCAAGGTTGTCAGGGGTGATATTACTGAGATGGAGGTTGATGTCATTGTGAACGCCGCAAACTCCTATCTTCAGCATGGAGGAGGCGTTGCCGGGGCTATTGTGAGAAAAGGAGGCGCTGTCATCCAAGAAGAGAGCAACCGTATCGGTTTTGTTGCCGTTGGTTCTTGCGCTCTAACATCAGGCGGAAGATTGAAGGCTGGCCATGTTATTCATGCTGTCGGTCCACGGTGGGGTGAAGGAGATGAAGAGAAAAAGCTGAAAGACGCTGTGCACAGTACCTTAATGCTTGCCTCCCAAAAATTATTTCGAACCCTCGCTATGCCGGCAATCAGCGCTGGTATATTCGGCTTTCCCAAGAATCGATGCGCTTCCATCATTGTCCAGGAGGTCATTTCTTTCCTCAGCTCACAGACAACCCCTTTGAGAGAGATTGTTTTCTGTCTTATGGATGATGATGTCATTGGTTTTTTTACAGAGAATATTGATAAAATCACAGAAGGTGTCTGAGAATGTGTGGTATTTTTGGAATCTTTGGGTCTAAGGATGCATCAAACATAACATACCTTGGTCTTCACGCCTTACAACACAGGGGCCAGGAAAGTGCCGGGATTGTAAGCACCGATGGTTATGATATGCATGCACACCGTGAAATGGGTCTTGTTTCTGAAATATTTAATGCTGAAACCCTTAGGAAACTTCAAGGTTACGGGGCAATTGGTCACGTCAGGTATTCAACGGCTGGTTCAAGCAAACTTGGCAATGCCCAGCCTCTTATGTTTGAGTATTCAAAAGGAAGCATCGCCATTGCCCACAATGGGAACCTAACCAATGCAATGGTTATCAAAGAAGAATTGGAAAACTACGGCTCGATTTTTCAGTCCGCAACAGACACGGAAACCATCATACACCTCATTGCCCTTTCCCATGAAAATACCACTCTTGATAGACTGATCAGTGCCCTTAAACGGCTCGAAGGCTCATACTCCCTTCTGATCCTTACTGATAAAGAACTCATAGCTGCTCGTGATCCATATGGATTTCGACCTCTCGTATTAGGCAAGTTACGTAATTCATATGTTATTTCAAGCGAGACGTGCGCATTCGATCTTGTCGAAGCATCATATCTGAGAGAGATTAAACCTGGGGAAATTTTATACATCAACAAGGATGGTATGAAATCATACAGGCCATTCAAAAAAGTTAATCACCGACATTGTGTATTTGAATATATTTATTTTGCTCGTCCTGATAGTTACATATTTGGACGAACAGTATATACGGTAAGAAAAGCCCTCGGTAGACAATTGGCCAGAGAAACCCACGTGGATGCGGATATGGTGATACCAATTCCAGACTCTGGAATCAGTGCATCTATTGGGTATTCCCAGGAAATAGGCATTCCTTTTGAGTTGGGTCTTATTCGCAATCACTATGTGGGTAGAACCTTCATTGAGCCAGAGCAATCCATTCGCAATTTTGGAGTAAAATTGAAATTGAATGCTGTTCATGACATGGTCAAAGGTAAAAGAATTATTGTAATCGACGATTCCATTGTAAGGGCTACCACTGGGAGAAAAATCATCAAGATGCTCCGCCAGTATGGCGCAAAAGAGGTTCATTTCAGGGTTAGCTCCCCCCCAACAACACATCCATGTTTCTATGGCATCGATACTCCCTCGAGAGGAGAACTCATCGCATCCTCCCATAACGTTGAAGAAGTAAACAAATATATGGAATCCGATACCCTTGCATATCTCAGCATAGAAGGAATGGCAAAGGCAATTGGAGATAAAGAGAACTCTTTTGATTACTCGTTCTGTGACGCTTGTTTCTCTGGTTGTTACCCATTAAAATTCCCATGGGATATGGAGCTCGAACAGATGGAGCTCTTTGTAAAAAAGGCCTAAATAGATTGTTGTACAGGAAGTCGCATATTTTAAAATATCTTTCAAGGAGATAATATTTGTCATGACTGAGAAAGACCGGCTCTTGAAGATTCTTAAAGCTTTATCCTACGAAGAGGGTGATTTCGTTCTGGTAAGTGGTAAAAGAAGCACCTATTACATCGATGCTAAAGAAACTACCTTAAATCCTGAAGGCATGTATCTCGTAGGCAATCTTATGTACGAACTGGTACGGGATATACCCGGCATTGATGCAGTTGGCGGAGTCAGCATAGGCGGAGACCATCTTGTCTCAAGCGTTGTCCTTGCTGCATATCAAAAAAAGGATAATCTTGCAGGATTTCTCATCAGGAAGGAGCCGAAGGGCCATGGTACGAACAGATGGATTGAAGGTGGCAAGAATCTGAGAAAAGGAATGAATGTAATAATACTTGAAGATGTTGTAACGACAGGAGGCTCATCCCTGAAGGCAATAGAAGCAACTGAAAAAGAAGGATATAGCGTAAAAGGGATAATTGCAATCCTTGATCGTCACGAAGGCGGTAAAGATACAATAGAATCAAGAGGTTATACATTCAAATCAATATTCAATCTTAATGATTTGAAATAACTTATCGCAATACTTATCTTTAGTAATTTTTTTCCTGCATTGAAAGGGTTGTAAACAAATGCGCGAGTATTGCTTCTTTCCCATACCCATCTTTTGCTGAGAATACAAATATATCATTTGTCTGAAATTCTTTTCTTAGCACTTCCTTTTTATTCAATCCGTAAGCACGCCCTTCCTTATCGCTTTTAGTAAGTATGATGCAAAACGGTAACCGGTTATAGCGAATCCATTCAAGAACTGTTTTGTCGAGGGTGTCTGGGTCCCTCCTTATGTCAAATGCCCAGGCAAGTTTTTGTATCGATACATTTTCTGTAATATAGGTATCAATCATAGACTCCCAGGCACGATATGTAGATTTTGCAACTTTCGAGTAACCAAAACCGGGGAAATCGGAAAAAATGGCCAATTTCTTTAACTCTTCAGACTCATAACTTATTTTGTAGAGATTTATAGCTTTGGTTGCCCCTGGTGTAGAACTTGTTCGCGCTATTTTTCGCATAACTAGTCTGTTGATGAGAGAAGACTTCCCTACATTTGATCTCCCAATAAAGCAGATCTCGGGTATTTCGCTAAATTCTCTCCTCTCGGGCTTAACAACTGTCTTCAGATATTCAGCGTTCAGTATTCTCATCCTTTGAGGAGCAATTTTATGTGCTCCATATCCTCCCATGCTTCTTTGATTTTTTCCTGGTTACGAAGAAGAAATGAGGGGTGATAGGTCGGCAAGAGGGTCATGCTTCTGAATGTCTTCACGATACCCCGAACCTTGGTGATCCGTTCATCAACGCTCATCAGAGTGTTGTAGGCATGTCGCCCGAGGGTACAGATGATTTTTGGCTTTATGAGTTCAATCTGGGAAAAAAGATAATTTTTACAGGATGCAATTTCCGATATTTCAGGATCTCTGTTATTGGGGGGCCTGCATTTAAGGACATTGCAGATGTAAACGTTTTCACGCCTCAAACCAATGCGTTCGATTAACTGATCAAGGAGTTTTCCTGCCTTACCTACAAAAGGCCTTCCCTGGATATCTTCTTCCTCTCCTGGAGCTTCACCAATAAACATAACTTCTGAATTATTGCTGCCTTCGCCAAAAACTACATTCTTTCTCGTTGCGGCCAAATTACATTTATGGCATACCTTTACAGTCCGCTGGAGGACTGGAAGCGTAATAACGTTTCTTTTGTTGAATACATACGAATCAATCCCCATTCCCCTGAGAGCAAACAGGAAGCTTTTTATATTGCGTTCTGTGATTGAGGAATCCATCTTTCACATACTGGATTTTGAGCGAAAAACGTCCGGTATCTTCTTTACGTTCTTCACGCTTTCGAATACAAATGCGGCTTGAATCATGAGCGCTTCGTCAAGCGGTTTACCGATAATCTGCAATCCTACCGGTAGCCCGCTGGCATCAAATCCACAGGGAAGAGACATTGCTGGCAATCCGGCAAGATTTATAGGTATGGTAAATATATCAGAGAGATACATGGTTAAGGGATCCTCCATCTTTTCCCCAACCTTAAAAGCAGTTGTTGGAGATACCGGTGTTACAAGAATATCGCACCTTTTAAATGCTTCATCAAAATCTCCTCGTATCAGTGTTCTGACCTTACCAGCTTTTCGGTAATATGCATCATAGTAGCCTGATGATAGAACATATGTGCCCAAGATAATACGCCTTTTTACTTCCTTGCCAAAGCCTTTCAGCCTTGTCTTCTTGTACATATCGATGATATCCTTCCCCTCTGTCCTTAAACCATATTTCACGCCGTCATATCTCGCAAGATTTGAAGATGCCTCTGCAGTACAAATGATATAATACGTGGCTACAGCATATTCCGTGTGAGGTAAAGAGATATCAATAAGGATGGCTCCCTGTTTTTCCAATACAGATAAAGATTCTTCCATTATCTTCCGAACATCAGGGTCCATGCCTGTAATAAAGTATTCCTTCGGAATACCAATTTTTAAACCTTTTATATCTTTTCCCAGACACTCAGTGTAATCAGGAATTGGCTGGGGAATCGATGTGGAGTCCATGGGATCGTAGCCAGAAATGGCATTCATCACAATAGCGCAATCCGTGACATTTCTTGTTAAAGGTCCTATCTGATCGAGGGAAGAAGCAAATGCAATGAGGCCATAACGTGAAACTCTTCCATATGTTGGTTTCATGCCAACCACCCCGCAAAGACCTGCTGGTTGCCTAATGGAACCTCCCGTGTCTGTACCCAGCGCTGCAGCACAAAGTCCTGCTGCGACTGCAGCAGCTGAACCGCCGCTTGAACCACCGGGTATACGAGTTAAATCCCATGGATTCTTTGTTATTTGGAATGAAGAATTTTCAGTTGACGATCCCATGGCAAACTCATCCATGTTGAGTCTTCCAAGGTGGACAAAGTTTTCATCTTTAAGTTTCTTTATGATCGAGGCATCGTAAGGCGGGATAAAGCCCTTTAAAATCTGGGATGCACAGGTCGTTTCAATCCCTTTTGTGCAGAAAATATCCTTGATCCCGAATGGTATTCCCAGAAGAGGGCCATCCTCTCCCCTCTCCATTCTCATGTCAGCATCGTGGGCCATTTTATGGGCATCTTCTTCGGTCACTCTCAGGTACGCCAATATGTCTTTGTCATACCTTTGTATTCTATCCAGATACATGGATGTTAGTTCTGTTGCGGTAATTTCTCTTTTTCTCAGAAGGTTTCTTGTCTCCTGTATTGTCATATCAAGAATATTTTCCATAATATCTCCTATTGCCAAGGCACAATAACGGGTGTATAGAGCATAGCTTTAAACTCTTTGCTCTCTGCCCAATACGCTATGCAGGGTCATTACTTTTCCACTTCAATTATCGGAGGTACTTTGAAGAAATTTCCCTTTCTTTCTGGAGCGTTCCGTAACGATGCTTCAATATCAAAGGAATCCTTAACAAAATCCTCACGTAACATGCATTCCACGGGTATTGCATGACTCGTTGGATCAATACCTTCAGTATCAAGCGTGTTGAGTTTGTCCATGTATTGAAGAATTCGATCAAGCTGTTCTGTATAAAGATCAACCTCGTGGGATTCAAGGTCAAGCCTTCCTAAATGGGCAACGTACTCAACAACCTCTTTTGTTATTTTCATGGTGTCCTCGACTTCTTTATATTCATATTATTGACTTCTCGACGGTTACATTTACCCACATTCTGCTACGGCTTTTATAATATCCCCGCGCGTCACTATGCCTACAACGCTATCGTTTTCAATTATTGGTATCCTGTTAATGTGTTTTTCAACCATCATCCGTGCAACAGTTACAACAGATTCTGTGGGGGATACAAAAACCACATTCGTTTCCATAACATCCTTTACGGTCAAGTCCTGCATGGTAGCATTCTTCAAGCCCTTCAGTATATCGCTCTGACAAATAATGCCTACAAGTTTTCCCTTCTCCACCACAGGCATCCCTGCTATATTAAATAGTTCAAACTTATTGACGATAACGCTTAACTTTTCAGCTGGGTGGCAAGTCGCCACATTTTTATTCATAAGCTCTACGACCTTCATCAATCCCTCCTTAGATCGGTTGTCCGAACAGTAAACGTTCCTGAATAAACTTTTGGAAACTTTCGACAGTTCGCATAGCCTTTCTCAACTTTCCTTGTTCATCTTCACTCAGATTGCTTGGATACAAAAAATTCATATTAGATTGATTGCCTTCTTTGTTGTTAATTTGGTTTAGAAGACGCAACCTGACAAAAATGAGGTATGCGTCCATGAGGTCTCCTTCCATCTCCTTCTTGATAACATTTTTCTCTCTCAGAAGCCTGATTCTTCTCAAGGTGTTTGTCTCAAAAATTTCGTTGGTTATTGCAACCATGCGAACCGCCAAAATCAGTGGAGCCCATCCAAGCAGCTTGATGTTGATCATATCTTTATGCTCACCGTTTTTTTCAGTCTTAAAATTTCCAAAAAAGCTCAACGCTGTTGGCATAAGAACTGCTGACTGATACAAGTCTTTCATAACTGCCTTGTTGTCCGTCAACATCCTTAAAAAATCTTGGTTAAAACTGGTCAGTAAAGTTTTATCACCATATAGTGCTCGCGCATCAGTCAGAATGATGATATCAAGGGTCTCAAAGATTCCTCGTTCATAGGTTATTCTCTGAATCAGCCTATCATGAAAGTCTATGAGGGAACCCCTCCATTTCTCATTCGAGGGCATTACACCACCTTTGCACTTTTCAAAACCTACTGCATGAAGTCTTTCGACGATTTTTTCTGCAAAAACTGTGAAGTAATAGTCGAGCATATGTTTTTCAGTTATTTTTTGAGTATTGACAACCTCCCTATTAATTCTAAGATTTTCGTAACATGCCTTTCTTAAAATATCTGTGCCAAATCCATCTTCTGCCTTTCCATACAAGATCATGTTATCCTGATCAGTCATAAGCGTCTGCTCATCCCGCCCTTCACTGCCAAGCCCTATCCATACAAAATTTGTGGGAGGGTATCCGTACCCCTCTTTTTCCATTTCTTCTTCCACGAGCTCTATGACCCTGATAGTCAGGCCATCTCGAACTATACGAAAGAGATCGTGGACGTCAACAATGGTGTCTTCTTCAAAAAAATATTTCTCAATGCCCACTACTGAACGCTTATGACATAAGAGTAAATCCTGATAAGTTTTTGCAGTGGTTATTTTGTCTACCACAAGGGAAGATAGCTCACTCTCAAAACGGATATAATCATCCAATGAATGCTGAAGTTTATCCCTCAATTTGGATAGAATCGTGTAGCGCTCATGACGGAGTAAAGCTTTATCGCTCATCCGTTCTTTGTTCTCAGCAACAAAATTCACTACAGTGGTAAGGTTAAGCGACATTTAAACCCTCGAAAGGTCTTCCAATATGTTTTGACTGACGATAAGTTTTTCTCGTTTTTTCTGCAATTCCTCATAATTAGCCTGGTTTTTCTCGATAACCTCTTGAGGGGCCTTTTTCATGAACGAAGGGTTATTCAGCTTTTGTATCAATTTCTCACAATCTTCATCGATCTTAGCCAGTTCTTTATTGATTCTCGAAAGTTCTTTGGAAACATCAATAAGGTCTTTTAGAGGGACAAAGATTTCAATCTCTCTGTATACTCCCACGGCCGAATGACCCGGGGAAGCGCCATCTATAAATGAAAGATGACCTATCTTTGCCAGTTCCTTTATGTAGTACTCATATTTTTTCAGAAGTGATTGGTGATTACTGCTGCGAATTACTACGTCGACCTTCACATTCGGGGCAATTCCTGTTTCACCTCTGATGTTTCGCACCACATCAACGACACCCATAAGAAGGTCCATACGGTCTTCAGCCTCTTCATCAAGCTCATTTCTATCAAACTGAGGAAAGGTGGAAGTCATTATGCTTTCGTGAGCTTTTCCTGGCAGGCGCTGGAATATCTCCTCGGTAACGAACGGCATCAATGGATGAAGGACCTTTAGAATATCAGAAAGAGTTCTGTAAAGGATTGATCGTGTTGGTTCAGTATCATATGCTGTCGCCTTGCCATAAAGGTTTGGTTTTATCAGCTCGAGGTACCAGTCACAAAATTCTCGCCAAACAAAATTATATACGACATTCGCAGCCTCGTTGAAACGATATCCTTCTATGCTCTCTGACACTTCACGCGCCATTTTCTGAGACCGTGAACGAATCCATTGGTCTGGCAGGAAAGAAGATTTTTCATGGGATTCCTTAAATTCAGTGTCACCAATAAATGAAAGGGACAACCTCGATGCATTCCATATTTTGTTTACAAAATTTCTAACCCCTTCTATACGTTCTTCTGAAAGCAATATATCCCTTCCCTGGGCCGCGAGCATGGCAAGGGAAAACCGGAAGGCATCTGTTCCGTATTGATCGATGATAATGAGAGGGTCGATCACATTGCCCTTAGATTTACTCATCTTCTTGCCCTCGGCGTCACGGACAAGAGCATGGATATATACCTCCCTAAATGGTACATCCCCCATGAACTTCAAGCCCATCATGATCATCCTTGCCACCCAAAAAAAGAGGATATCAAAACCTGTGATCAGAAGCGAAGTGGGATAAAATGTTTGTAAATCTTTTGTGTTCATAGGCCAACCAAGCGTTGTAAAGGGCCATAGACCAGATGAAAACCATGTATCGAGAACATCCGTCTCTCTTCTTAGGTCATTTTTACATATATCACATGTAGTAAGGTCTTCCACGGAAACATAGGTTTTATTGCATTGGTCACAGTACCATACCGGCAACCTGTGGCCCCACCAGATTTGACGGGAAATGCACCAGTCCCTTATATTTTCCATCCATTCAAAATAGACTTTTTCCCACATTTCAGGAATTATCCTGACCCTGTGTTCACGAACCGCTGCAATTGCTGGATCAGCGAGAGGCTTCATCTTTAAAAACCACTGGAGAGACAAGCTTGGTTCTACTATCGTTTTACAGCGATAACATTTGCCCACACCAAGGGCATAGGGTTCGATATTTTCAAGCAAACCCTTACTATCCAGCTCTTTAACGATTTTTTCACGGCAATCAAACCTGTCCATTCCGCAGTAATGGACGGCATTTTCATTCATTCTCCCATCATCATCAATGACCTTCACTACCTCAAGGTTGCGCCTCTTTCCTATTTCAAAGTCGTTAACGTCATGAGCAGGCGTCACTTTTAGTACGCCTGTACCGAATGAGGTATCAACATATAAATCACCTATGACAGGTATTTTCTTATCCACAATAGGGAGTATTACATACTGGCCAATGTATTGACGGTATCGTTCATCTTCAGGGTTAACAGCAATAGCTGTATCGCCAAGCATTGTTTCAGGCCTTGTTGTCGCCACTGTCAGATAACCGGAACCATCTGCAAGAAGATATTTGATATGCCATAGATGGCCTTGTGTATCTTCGTGTTCTGCTTCAAGATCTGAGAGGGCCGTCTTGCATCGAGGGCACCAGTTAATGATGTAGTTATCCCTGTAAATCAATCCTTCATTATAGAACCTGACAAAAACTTCTCGTACTGCTCGGGATAACCCCTCGTCCAGAGTAAAACGTTGACGGGACCAATCGCAGGAGCATCCGAGTCTCTTAAGTTGCTCAATAATGATTCCGCCGGATTGTTCCTTCCACTTCCATACCCGTTCTATAAATTTTTCCCGACCAAGGGTTTCACGATCTGAACCTTCTTTCGCAAGTTCTCTTTCAACAACATTTTGTGTTGCAATCCCTGCATGGTCAGTCCCTGGAATCCAAAGCGAATTAAACCCTGACATCTTTTTATATCTTGCCATGATATCTTGCAGGGTGTTATTCAAGGCATGCCCCATGTGGAGCGATCCAGTTACGTTTGGCGGAGGAATAACCATTGAGAATGGAGGTTTTTTAGACTCATTATCTGCAGTAAAAAAACCTTGCTCAATCCAGAACCGATACCACTTACCCTCGATAGCGTGAGGGTTATAAACTTTTTCCATCATCCTTTTCCAATTCCTTTCAACTAAAGCCGTATATGCTTTCACTGACTTTCTTCTAACCACTGGGTAGCTGTGCGCTGTTAACTATTTTCATATCTGTATCTTCCATGGTAGGGGCAGGAATATTTTTTCAAACAAATTGAACGCATATCTGTCAGTCATGCCAGCTATAAAATCACATACACACACTGCCGGGTCATCGTAGTAATCATCCCTTTCTGTCTCTTCAAGAAAAGCATCCTTGTTGCGAAGAAAATAGATATAGAGATCTTCAATGATTTTTGAACATTTTAAAAAATCCTGATGAACCGTTATACTATCGTAAACTCTTTCATAAAGAAAATCCCTTAACGTGACAATGTGGCGTTCAAGCTCAGCGCTAAAACTAACCCTTGCGTCGAGGGTATTTAACGTTTCGTGAATTACTCCTCTGACCATCGTATCAATTCTGTCTGAACTGGTCTCCCCCAGATATTCTCTGGACTCTCTTGGAAGATCATATTCATGAATCACATTGCCCCGTGTTGCATCATCGATATCATGATTGATATAGGCTATAATATCAGCAACTCTAACCACCTCTGCTTCTTTTGTAAGCGGCCTGTCACAATCGTCTCGAATAACAACACTTCCTTTGCCCTTAGAATGCCTCACTATCCCATCTCTGACTTCTATGGTAAGATTAAGACCGTATCCGTCTTTCTCGAGGATGTCTACCACCCTGAGACTCTGTTCATAGTGCCTAAAACCTCCATTATGAATTTTATTGAGAACATCTTCTCCAGCGTGCCCAAAAGGTGTATGTCCAAGGTCATGACCGAGAGATATAGCCTCTACAAGGTCTTCGTTCAACGCGAGTGCCCTTGCAATGGTCCTTCCAATCTGGGCCACCTCCAGGGTGTGGGTCAGCCTTGTTCTATAATGATCACTGGCAGGTGCAAGGAATACCTGAGTTTTATGTTTAAGCCTTCGAAAAGATTTGCTATGCGTTATCCGGTCACGATCATGCTGAAAAGCCGGTCTTATATCGCACTCAGACTCCTCTCTCAACCTTCCCTTTGTCTTGCTGCTCCTCTGCGCAAAAGGTCCAAGAATCAGTTCTTCCCTTTCTTCTAACCTTGATCTGATATTCATGGTTGTAATCCGCAAACAAAGAAAAGAAATTGACAATAACCATAATTCATGGTTGTTCGTAATCTATCATAAGAGTCTAAGTATTTCAATAATCTATTGCGTATTTTAGCTATCAGTTTTTCATTGTAAGTTTTAGTAATATAGTCATACAATACGTTGAAGATTACTCCAGCAAAGTATATAAGGCAGAGTAATAACCCAAACACTTGAAAAAAGAATGAATGCCGGGTATATTTTACTGTAATTGATTGCGACGACGGAGGCGGTATGACAACAATAGACGATTGGAAAAAAATGGCCGAGGATGGTCTAAAGGCCTTGAAAGAAACTGCCCAAGACATTGCTTTCAATGTTGAGAAACAGGCTAAACTCGGTAAAAAAAAGTATCTTGATATTGCAAAAATACAACGAACCATTGATAAGCTTCTTATCGAAATTGGTGAGTATACCTATGATGAGGTGACTGCCGGAAGAAATCTCAGTAAGGACGATCCTTTCATCAAAGAAAAAACCGGCTTAATAACTCATATGCGTTCAGAAATAGATGAGATTGAAGAAGAGATTCATGAAATCCAACAAGCGCGTCCAACAAAGCAAGAACCCTAGCGGGGAAACGTGAGCCCCATTAACAACAAAAGACTCATGGTGTTCTGTAGCGAAGAAGGAAACCATGAGTCTTTTGTTGTTTTAGAGGTATTTCTGTATTAAAACTTCTGCAATCTGAACAGCATTCAGGGCAGCACCCTTGCGAATATTGTCGGCTACAACCCACAGGTTGAGCCCATATGGCACTGATTCATCCCTCCTTATTCTTCCCACAAAGGTGTCATCTTTCCCTGCTGCATGAATAGCAAGAGGGTACTTGTTTTTTGCCGGATCATCTACTACCTTAACGCCAGGGGCTTTCTTAAGCAGCTTTCTTGCCTTGTCCGGGCTTAAATCTTTCTCAAACTCAATATTAACAGACTCTGAGTGTCCATAAAACACAGGGACTCTCACAGTCGTTGCCGTTACTTTTATGCTTTCATCCTCCATGATCTTCTTCGTCTCGTTGACCATCTTCATCTCTTCCTTTGTGTAGCCATTCTCGAGAAAAGAATCAATGTGAGGCAGGACATTGAATGCAATCTGCCATGGATATACTTTATTCTCAATACGTTTGTTGTTATATATGGAAAGTATCTGCTGTTCCAATTCGTATATAGCTTTCTTGCCGGTCCCAGATACTGCCTGGTACGTTGAAACAACAACCCTTTTAATTTTTACTGCATCATGAAGCGGCTTCAACACAACCACCATCTGAATAGTAGAACAGTTTGGGTTCGCAATGATGCCCCGTTTTTTATACCGGGCAATAGCGTGTTCATTCACCTCCGGCACCACAAGGGGAATATCGGGTTCCATTCTGAAAGCACTTGTATTATCGATAACGACGCAACCGCTTGCTGCAGCAATAGGCGCAAACTTCGTACTTACTGCGCCGCCTGGGGAGAATAAGCCAATATCGATCCCTTTAAAGGAATCTTCCTTAAGCTCATCTATGGGTACTTCTTCTCCTTTATATGACAAAGTTTTTCCTATGCTTCTTGCCGATGCAAGAAGTGTTAGTTTATTTACTGGAAATTTCCTTTGTTCAAGGGTTGCTACCATTTCGTTTCCTACTGCTCCGGTGGCACCCACAACGGCAACATTATATTTTTTCATTTTCTTCCTCCAGTCTTTTTCGTAAGTAATTGATTAACCCGCCCTCATTGATGAGCTCTACCATAAAGGGCGGGATGGGCTTTGCCTTGACCTCCCGGGCCCTCCACTTGATGATCCCGGTAGTAATGTCCACCTCAATCTCATCACCTGGATCAATTTCGTCAAAAATGTCAGCTTCAAGAAGGGCAAGTCCTTTATTAAAGGCATTTCTGTAAAAAATCCTTGCAAAGCTCTTCGCTATGATAAGGGGTATACCAAGAGCCGAAATGGCTATAGGTGCGTGCTCTCTGGAAGATCCACAACCAAAATTAAACCCACCTATGATAATATCACCTTCCCTGACTTTTTGAGGAAAGGATGGGTCCAGAGGCTCCATACAATGTTCACCAAGGACCTTTGGGTCTGTTGAAGACAGATATCGCGCAGGAATAATCACATCAGTATCAATGTTGTCACCAAATTTCCAAACTCTGCCTTTCAGTATCATACTACCTCCGAAGGATGGGTGATAAAACCTTTGATAGCGCTCGCAGCAGCAACTGCAGGTCCCGAGAGATATACTTCGCTCTCGGGATGCCCCATCCTACCGACAAAATTTCTGTTCGTTGTTGCGATGGCTTTTTCTCCTCTAGCAAGAATTCCCATATGTCCGCCGAGACATGGACCGCATGTGGGAGGTGAAATTATGCAGCCGGCCTCCATAAAAGTCTCGAGATATCCTCTTCGCATGGCCTCCAGATAAATCTTGGGAGTTGCCGGAATAATGATGCACCGGACATCCGAAGCAACCTGTTTGTTCTTCAATATATCCGCTGCCATGGCAAGATCTTCAATCCTTCCGTTTGTACATGAACCTATGACTGCCTGGTCAATGCGGGTAGCGCTTAAGTCCTTTGCATCCTTCACGTTCGAGGGCAACGAAGGACATGCTACCTTAAGATCCAGTTTTCCAACATCAACCTCATAAACTTCCCTGTAATGTGCATCACTGTCACTCTCAAAAATTGTAAAAGGCCTCTTGCCACGGTCTTTTATATAAGACAGTGTTTTTTCATCTACCTCAAAAATGCCATTCTTTGCCCCTGCTTCAATTGCCATATTTGCAATTGCAAACCGCGAGTCCATCGAGAGTTTAGAAATAGCTTCACCATCGTACTCCATTGACGCGTAAAGCGCTCCATCCACACCAATCAATCCGATAATATGAAGGATAAGATCTTTTCCGGTAACCCATTTCTGCCATAAGCCGCTACAGTGAAATTTTATACTTTCCGGAACTTTGAACCAGTTCTTTCCTGTTACCATGCCATAAG
>Ga0351959_1180_pt1 | contig 13798 bp, 12 predicted proteins | sample TotcelT113001M13_FD_206836 | JGI IMG/M metagenome (GOLD analysis project Ga0351959, IMG submission 206836) | Enriched cells from coal bed in the Powder River Basin, Montana, United States - Total cells T11 rep3 HSBNCT.T11.300.1.M13 ...
CCGGATTCTGAATTCGGTTTCGTCCATGGTAAAGGCGGTGTCATTGCTGGAGATTGGGGTGCTACGTCATTCATAGGAAGTGCTAACGATAGCTCTCGTGCTTGGACAAAAAACTACGAGCTCGTCTGGGAAGATGACAACCCCGAAAGCGTTGCCTGGCTTCAGGAGGAATTTGACGCTCTCTGGGAGAAAGGTTTTCCACTCTCCGAGTTTATTGTCAAACAGATTGGGCGGCTTTCGCAACGTACAGTGTTGGAACATATTGGTCCATGGAAAGAACAACCGAAACTGGAGCCGCTTCTGGCAGAGGTGCCTACTTCAACCGAACTTTTTGGCTTCTGGGACCACCAGAAGTATTTCATCGATATGGCTTTTGCTGAACACATGAAGTACCGGGCCGATTCCTTGCGGGGTGCCCGTTTTCTGCTCTGTGATGGCGTGGGACTCGGCAAGACGCTTCAACTCGGCGCACTAGCAAAGCTCATTGGCACTCTGGATCCTCAGCCCATTCTTATCGTTGCACCAAAACCCTTGTTGGCCCAGTGGCAGGAAGAGCTATTGCTTAAGCTGTCAACTCCGTCGGCTCGTTGGCAAGATGGTGGCTGGTTGACAGAGCGAGACGAGTTCCATCCAGCGCTACCAGGCAAGGTCACGAACTGCCCACGCAAAATCGGTATTGTTTCCACTTCTGTTATTACCAGCGCACCACTTAGTGAACGTAACCGTATCCTTGTTGAACAACTTCTTGACAAGCGTTTTTCCTGTATAATATGGGATGAAGCCCATAGGATTCGCCGTGGTAATCTATCTCCCAACAATGTTTACGGACCACCGGAAAAGAAACTGCTTTACAAATTCGCAGAGCAATTGGCGGGCCGAACCAAAACGATGCTTCTTGCGACAGCTACACCTGTGCAATTGCATGCAATGGAACTTTGGGACCTCTTGTATGTGCTATCAATAAACAATCCGCAGATCCTCGGGAGTCCCAACAGCCTGTGGCGGCATGCGGATAGTCCGGAAATATTCGATATTGTGGCAGGCAAGACAGATGTCGATCCCCTCTATGAGAAATGGCAATACTGGCGAAATCCTCTACCCACAAGACTTGACGCGAGGACTGAGGTTTTCGACTGGATACGAAACGATCTCGGACTGGGTATAACAGATGATATGGCGACGAACGCCGACATCGACCGGCTCGATTCTTCGCGGACATTTGACCTTGAGTTTATGACCTTGCGCGAAGTAAGCCCGTTCACTCAGTGGGTTATTAAACGTTCACGTGACCGACTCGAAGAAGAAGGGAAGTTGGTAAAGATAGAGATGGTTCCTTTTGGCGACGGTCAACCCATCCTCTGTTCGCATAGTATGGAGCAAGCATTCGACCACGCTGAATCTTTTGCTAAGGCACTTCATCAGAGAGTAAAGGCGGGAGGTTTCATTAAGACACTACTGCAGCGGCGCGTGGGCAGTTCATTGGAGGCAGGGCTCAAAACCACACGGAAAATGTTGGCTGGTAAACAACTGGATGCGGATGACGATCCTGATGATGATGCCGAGTCCATCTATCCCTTAACAGAAGAGGAAAAAGGATTGCTGGAACGGTTGGAAGAACATCTGGTTCGACACCTGGAGCGTGAGGAGGATCCAAAGTTCGAACGAGTACACGAGGTGCTCAACCAGACGTTCGAGGGTCGCTCATGGCTCGATCGCGGAGTTTTGATCTTCAGTCAGTTTTATGATTCAGCTTACGCACTCGCTGAATATCTTGTCAAACATATCAATGAGCCAATTGGCCTTTACGCAAACAGCAGTGCCAGCAAATTCCTCGACGGTGGGAAGGTTCAAAGCGTTAACCGTGATTTATTGAAGGAAAAAGTAGCCCAGGGACGGTTGAAGCTGCTTATTGGTACCGATGCCGCCAGCACTGGACTTAATCTTCAAAAGCTTGGGTGCCTTATCAACCTTGACCTGCCGTGGAACCCCACTCTGCTTGAGCAACGCAAGGGTCGGGTACAGCGGGGCACGCTGGCCAAACGCATTCCCTTCTACAATATGTGTTACGACAAAGGTGCAGAACTAAAACTTTTCCAAACTCTTTCTGGTCGTATTCATGAGATAACAGCTATTTTTGGCACTATCCCAGATTTCATCGTAGATCAATGGGTTACGGACATGCTTGAAGACAAAGAATGGGACCAAAATACTGTCCTAACGATCATTTCCGATCAGCGAGAGAATCCCTTTACCCTTAAGGAAACAACTGAATCTCTTGATGCTGATTGGGACAGCACGTCTGAGGTTCTAAACCAGGCTGATGCTATCCGTGAACTTCTGGCTTCATGGTAGCAATAGTCAAAAAGAAAGATACTATGTGAGTCACGAGGTTAAACACAAAAGTGCATTGTCCTTGTGTAAGACGAGACTAGTTCAATATGAGGGAATATTATGGATTTCGTGCAAGGTGATGACATAGAGCATTGGGAAAATGGAATTGGTAAAATTTTAAAAGTAAATCAATCCTCTATCGTTGTAACTTTTCTTAATCGTGGAGAAATCGAGGTACCTATCGAGGGAACCAAGTACTTCAAAAAGCTGAGTGCTGAAGGTTTGTGGGCTCGTTTCTTTGAAAACCAGGACGATGCTAGAAAACTTGTAAAAGAATATCCCGCAGAGACCATCGAACTGCTTATTCGCGATCTGGATCCTACACATGGTAAGAAAATCGAACGGTCTAAACTGAAGACTCTGTTGACGACGGAGTACCTTTGCGCTGATCGTGAACACCCATCTCGGAAAACGAATGCTTTCTGATAGGGAGAATAACACAGGGGATAGCATATTTTCTTTGTTCACTACACTCCTAATCGCCTTATAAAATAGTAGCGTCGATGGTTTCAATAATAATGCGAGAGTCCTTATAATATTGTATAGCATCTCCAAGAGTTAAATTTATTGCAGTTCCATGAGCCAATGAATTTTTATATAATACAATATTATCAAGTGCTTTTTTATTTTTGTCGGGCAGACTTTTTACTGCATCTTTCCAACCCTTATCAAACGCGCCCAACAATCTTAGAATATTTGCTATATCGGGGTTTCTAAACCTCTCAGCTAAGTTATTTTGCATATAATTGCTCAAATAGTTTTCGCCCAGTTTCGCCACTTTATCATTTATTATGGTTTCAATCGCTTCCTCATAAATTCCTGAAACATAGACTACTAAATACAATGCCAGGAATGACTTCTCACGGTCATTTGCATGTGAGAAGTTGTTAATTTGTAAAATAGCAGAATCTATGGAGTTAACAAGCGATTCAGCGGTGGTCGATTTCATTGTGAGAATGTCTCAATTGCCAACCTAATTCTTTGATCTACTTGATCTCCATCGGTAGTATGTACGGAAACTGAATCTAAGAAGGATTGTTTTGCCTTTAAAGCATTATATTTTTCACGCACATCCGTTATCTTGTCTTGATCAAGTTTTGCCAAGGCCACCGAGATTGCGTCAAAGGCAGCAGCATTTAAACCCGCCTTAAGTTTAAAGGCAGACGAACCGAGTTTATCATAAACAAAATCCATTGTATTGTTGAATAGTTTTGAGTAGTATCCCTGTTCTTCTAAGGAAATCATTTTTTTCGACCGCATAAAAGTCGTTAAAAATTCTTTCATTGGTTTGTGATAATCATTGCCATTTTCATACAAGGCAAAAAACCTCAGAATGAGTTCTGTGTCTCTCATTCTTGGGTCTGCATCGGGTTTTCCATACAAATATCTCCATGATTTATGACCATTCAAGGATTCAAGAAAATTATTAATGTTTCCGCGAATTATACAATTTCTAATCTCTTGGTCTGTAAGCGACAATCCGCCTGTATTCAGTCTCTTAAAAACCTCAAAAATGCTTGAATTATCTTTCGGGTCTAACTGTTCAAAGATAGTTGTTCGTAAAACACTATCCCTGAATCTTTTCTTATCCGGTTCTGTTAAATCGACATATTTCTTTCCCAGCCATTGCGACTTCACATTGCGCAGGTAAAACTCGCTTTGGTCAGGGAATGCTCCTTCATAGAAAAAAAGTATAGTCTTTAGTCTTTGTTGACCATCAACAACTAATAAATCTTGCGTCTCCTCTTCTTTATATAAGAATATCTGAGGTACAGGTAACCCTAACAGAAAAGATTCCACTAAGCTGCTAGCCATTTTAGGTGGCCACACATATTTTCGTTGAAATAAAGGAATAACTATCTCTTTGTCTTTGATTTTATCGATCAAGCCTTTCAAAGTGTAGTCAGCCCCATAAGTCACTAATCTATAGGAAGCATTATCTGTATCTCTATCCTCTTCTTCAGAGGAAATTTCTTCGAAGATATCAATAACCTGTTCTCTATTTAAATCCATCGCTCCTCCTATTGTAGTAGAAACATCGAATGAGCTCTGCGCTCCACTATCTCCTTTTTTTGTTAAAAATGTTATATTCATTTTCCCAAAATATCAACTAATTGTGTAAGCCAAATACAATTGCGACAATATCGCTTAAAATGGAACATCAATTAAAAATAACAAAAAAACATGCTTACACAAAGCATTGCCCGACAAAATTATGATTTTAATCGGCTCGACCTCCAATTAGTTCTGATATCGTTGTAATTCCATAAAATATATTTCTCATGCTTTTCTGCCGTTCATGAATACCGCCCTTGAGCTGCCGCTCTCATTGCCGCCACTATAGCCTTTTGACGGGGTAAGAGCGCTGTTTTATCATCGCAATCATGCCGGCGACACTGGAAGAGGTACACGGACCATCAGCCCTTGAGTATTTTGAGCGAAACGGGCTTACGTTGCCCGCGCTCACTAAACTCCTCAAGCGCGAGCTGAAGGCCAAGGTCACGAAATCAATCAAGGTCAAGGGTGCTGTGAGTCGCGACCAGCTTGGCAGAGGGCATCGCATTGTCGCCACATCGGGAACAATCATACAGACAAAGGACAAAGATTCATTCGGCGACGGTGAAACCGTCATCGAGTGGGACGAGATAGCATGGGACATACGGCAGCGCGCCCGCATGGACGCACACAAACTCCGCGGAGACTACCCCGCTGAGAAGCGTGAGATCACCGGGGCAGGAGGCGGACCCCTCCAGATGCTTTACGAAGAGATCGTCGGACAGGCAACCAGACTGGTGAACGACAATGACTGACGAAGCGGAAGCGTTGCAGCAGTTTTATCATGATGAATCACTCGACCCCCTTGGCGACCGGGGGTGGCGGCTCAACAACCTCTATCATATTATCGACGCCACCGGCAACCGCGTTTTGTTCCAGCCCAACGGCATCCAGCACCACCTCAACCACAACCTCTGGTACCTGAAGCTGATTTTGAAGTCACGACAGCACGACATAACCACCGACATCTGCATCCTCTATCTCGATTACTGCCTGTTTACCCCGAACATGCGGGCTGGCATTATCGCTCACACCCGCGACGACGCAGAGATTTTCTTCAACGACAAGATCAAGTACGCCTACGACAACCTCCCTGACCAGGTCAAGGGAATGGTCCCGGCTGATTCGCGAAGCGCCCGGGAGCTATCGTTTGGCAACAACAGCGCGATCCGTGTCGGAACATCACTCCGCGGTTCGACATTGCAGCTCCTGCACATCTCCGAGTTCGGCAAGATCTGCGCGAAGTACCCTGACAAGGCCAAGGAGATCGTCACCGGTTCATTGAACACGGTTCAAGCTCTGAAACAACACCTCAACCACAATTTGGGCCGAAGACACCTGAGATACCAGCAGGTTCACAACCAGTGCCAGCGCCAACTCCGGCCTCCAGAACAATACGGCTCACAGGAAACATTCCGCCTGAACTCTGGAACTGCTTGGGAACAAAGATTATCCCAAAAATCAAGTCCGGTTCAAAGCTTTCTGTATAACAATCGATGCTTCTTTATCAGATAATTTGGAATCAGATTTTCGGCAGATTCTCAACGACCTGGGGATTAGCCGAAAAAGTTGTCATGCAAACAGATTGAAGCATGGAAGCGATATCGAGGCCGGCTCTTTGCTAACGATATGCGGTTGGCAGGATTTTATTGGCAACCGCAGGCCTGCAAAACGGGAAGACCGATGGAAGACGCTGCCCCTTCCGAAAAAGAGAACCGCTGATTTGTCCCTCAAAAACTGTACAAGTCGAGAATAGAGATTAGGCATATTATGAGCATAAAGCCTCTAAAATTGGGTTGTAATAGAGATGGGGTGCGGTTAAAAGAATTATCATCCCAATTGAGGCTGTAATATGTTTTTTTCATCATCTAATATATTTTCACCAAACGGTGAAAATAATACAAATAGTGAAAAAAGAAGTTGACATTGCTATTTTCACCGAATATACTATTTTCACCAAACGGTGAAAGGACATGGGATAGTGAAAGAGAGTGATATTCAGCAAAAAGCTGAAACAGCTATTAGGGGCTGTCTCGAAGGTCCTCCTTCCATACAGTCTGTTGAGTTCGAAAAAGGGTTGTCGGAGAACAGCTCACGATCGGACCTTATCGCCCGGATTGCCACACCAGAGGGAGTAAAAGTTGTTTTAGTTGAACTGAAGAACAACGGAGAACCAAGATACACAAGGCAAGCCATAAACAAACTTTCCCTTGACGTTCAAAAACTTCCCAAAAGTTATGGGGTTTTTATAGCTCCCTATATCTCGCCAGCTTCAGCTCAGATGCTTAAAGAGGCGAATATTGGTTATGTGGATTTTGCCGGGAATTGTTTTCTCAATTTTGAAAATATTTTTATCAGGATTGAAGGAAAACCGAATCCTTTCCCACAAAACAAAGAACTCCGCACGTTGTTTTCCCCGAGAACATCAAGGATTATCCGTGTACTCTTAACTAAGCCCTTTACGGCCTGGAAGGTCGAGGAGCTGAGTAAGTCAGCAGGGGTTAGCCTGGGGCTTGTTGCAAAGGCAAAAAAGATATTACTCGATAAAGAATGGATAGATGAAGAACCTGCCGGATTTGCCCTTGTTAAACCGCAAGAACTCATACAGGAATGGACATTGAAATACAGCTATAGACAAAATCGGATTCTGGACTTTTACTCCATGAAAGACGAATTGGCGATTGAGGAGGAACTGAGTGAGTACTGTTCGCAAAATAAGATCCTTTTTGCGCTGACATTGTTTTCCGGTGCTTCACGAATAGCGCCATATACAAGGTTCAAGCGAGTGTTTGCTTATGTTGAAAACATTACAGACGAGATGAAAGATACCGTTGGCCTCAAGAGCGTTCCGACAGGACCTAACGTCACATTGTTAGAGCCTTACGACGAAGGCGTATTTTACGGAACTACGCAATATGATCAGATTTCAGTTGTCTCCCCTGTCCAACTCTATCTCGACCTGAACGGTTACAAGGGAAGAGGGGAAGAAGCAGCACAGTTTTTGTATCAACAAGTGATAGAACCCATATGGTCTCAAAGGTCGATTACGAAAAAAGAGAAGTAGAAGCTGCCCGCTCGGTGCTGGTGGAGCTGATCCATCTCCTCGGAGAGTTCAGGGATGCCATTGTTCTTGTTGGGGGATCTGTTCCCCCACTACTTTTTCGCGAAACGGTGGGTGATTATGTTGGGACCATCGACGTTGACCTCGCGCTAAACCACATAACGATTGACGATGATACATATCAGACAATACGTAGTGCGCTGTTGAAGAGGGGTTACAAGGAAGGCAAACAACCATTTATATTTTTCAGGGAAGTGGCCACGGAGGGTGGAGGTTCGGTGTTGGTAGAAGTGAACTTTCTTTCCGGCGAGTATGGCGGGACAGGAAGATCGCACAGGACTCAACAGATCCAGGATGTGCGGGCAAGAAAAGCTCGCGGATGCGACCTTGCATTTGAAAACTTCGTTATTGTAGAGATAGAGGCAAAACTGCCCGAAGGTGGTATTGACCGCGTTACATGCAAGGTGGCCGCTGTTGTTCCATTCATTGTCATGAAGGGCATGGCGTTGGCCGATAGGATGAAAGAGAAGGATGCCTGGGATATTTACTATTGCCTTGTCCATTACCCAGGAGGCCTTGACCGGCTGGTTGATGAGTTCCGAATCTATCTCAGTAATGGTCTTGTTCAGGAGGGACTGACAAATATTTCGGAGAAATTTGCATCTCCTGAGCATATTGGCCCGAGGCAGGTTACAGATTTTGACGCCATCACCGATAGCGAAGAGAGAGAAGCCCGACAGCGTGATGCATACGAGCGAGTAAATTATTTGCTTGAGAAACTCGGGATAAGGTAAAGAAAAGCCTGGGAATCAGTCCTTGGCAAGGGGCATCAAAAACATTTGCTACCCCAATTCCGATCTTGTATTGAGCCCCTAGACATGGATCACTGACTTCAGCGGTTGGTCCACTGCTATTCATGAGATCCGGTGTGAACCGAGTTCACCTAACAATCTGGCATCAAGATCTTTTATGTGAAGTAAAGATTACCGGCTCAAACATTATCAAAAGAGGCAGAGCCACTTATGGCCCCGCCTCTTTTCTGTCTTCGCTTGATCCCTAAGGCAGTTATCGCGTGTCAGATACGTAAACACTCATAATAGCAATATGCGGATTGCGTTGACCACCTCTCTAAACCCCTATAAATTGTGGTCATAGTAGGCGCGGCATATATCAATCCGGGCTAACTGCGCACCACCTTCCCACAGCTGGATGATCTTGCAGTCCCGCCAGTATTTCTCAACATCATAATCCCGGACGTAGCCAAAGGAGCCCATTAGCTCCATTGCCCTGTTGGTGACGGAAACGGCCATGTCAGCGGCATATGCCTTCGCGATGCTTGCCCGTGAGAGAATGTATTTCGAAGTAGGGGCTCCAAACTTCTCCGGATGATCGTACATCCAGGCTGCAGCCAGATAGGACCAACGGGCGGTCTCAATACCAATAGTCATATCTGCCAGCATTCCGGCTGCAATGGAGTGCTCCCTGATCGGCTTGTTCGCTACAATCCTGTCACCGGTATATTTCAGGACTATGTCAAAGGCTGCCTGCGCCTGTCCAACAGCAGATGCAGCGGTAACGAGGCGACCGATAACAAGATTGTTGTGCAGCAGTTCGGCGTCTACCCCTGGTCCTGCAGCCCGCCACTCTTTGGGTACGCGTACATTTTCGAGAAACATAGGATGGTTCTTGTCTCCTGCCATACCTGCTTTTTTCTCATCTTTGCCAAAGGTCATTCCCTTTGTGCCGTTGGGCACGTAGATCAGGGCAATGCCTTCATCACCCAGGTTGGGATCAGTAGTACAGACAACACAGTAGAGATCTGCCACTCCCTCATTGGAGGCCCACATCTTCTGTCCATTGATCACCCATTCATTACCGTCAAGTTTTGCTATCGTTCGTATCTTCGAACCGTGAAGGCTGAGGTTTTCGATGTCACACCCGCCGCCGCCATGGGAACCACCCGGCTCTGTCATGGCAAAACATCCCATCCTCAGTTCCTTTCCGCAGAATTCTGGTGCGAAACGATCCAGCACTGCTTTGTTGTTTGCTGCAAGAGCGGGAATCCAGGCCCAGCCAGTGACCCCCTGCGCTGTGCAGATGCCGCTGTCACCACGACACAGTTCCTCATGGAGCACGCATGCTGAAACGGCTGATTTGGCACCCATTCCACCGTATTCCGGGGGAAAGGCAGCTTTCTGGTTCCCTAAATCTACCAAACCCTGGAGGACTCTGCGGACGATCACATGGTCCTTGTCATCGTCTATCTGCTGGCGTACGGGCATGATCTCTTTCTCCACAAAATTGCGGATCATATCCCTCATCATAAAATCTTCTTTTGTTAGAAAAACATCGAGATACTGATCGGGCATGGTATACCTCCTCTAAATTTTGTTTTACTGTATACGTTAATGATAGCTTATCTTATTGTTTTGTCAATTACATGTATAAGTCAGGCACATTAACGACAATGCACACAGAAGATTTATTTCAGTGGCAACCTCCACCTACAAGTCTGCACGTATGGGCTTTACGAACCCGCGATTCTCTCTTGCCGCTCTATCTCTCCCTTTCAGAAAACATACAGATTATATAACTAGCTGTATCATCCTCCATGCAAGCGCTGCATCACATTTACATAGGCGTTATCACGGAGTTGGTCATCCCGAGTCAACACACGTCCGTCCATTGAGACCACTACATCCTCAGGCTCGAATAGTCTTAAGGCGGAAAGAAGGTCTTTAACCTTCCCGTTGTCCGGAATCTCAACTATAATACCCTCTGGATGCACATATCCCGGAACGCTTTTCCCCAAAGTCCCGTAGAGTTTTGCCTTGACCTGCATTGCTATACTTCTAATGCACCAAAGACGCTATCAAGGTCCTGATCGCTCATCAGGAAGACCTTGTTATGGGGAGGCAGGGGTTCTTCATAATAAAAACGAGGCAGCCTGTCGTCTTTTTCCGTAAAGCCGGCCCCTTTATTGAATTCCCGCTCCGCTTTCAGAACCCGGATTCCCAGGGCGCCCACGTCTGCCGGTTGCAGCTGGGTCCCATATTTTGCATTGATTGCTGCGAGGAATGCAGCAGCCCCTTCACCCTCCACCAGTGATGCCGCAGCCATAAAACACATGCCGGTAGAATCCACCGCTGCTACGCCGATCTGGAGGTTTCTGGAGGTCTCTACCTGACCATCCTTCTTCAGCGGATCGAGAGCACCTGCAAGGTACACACCCACTAGGTTGCCTGCCGTGTGATCGGCACCCATGGGACAGGTGGCATAGGTTACCCCGTTGCCCTGCATGCCTCTGGGATCATAGGCGGCAACACCCTGACCCTTCACAGCAGGAACTCTCGGGTTGTTGAAATGCTTTCCCACGGCAACAGGACCTGATCCAATGATCCTGCCAAGTTCGGTGCCCTTGGCAATCTCCTCCACCATCTCGATGACGGCCTGGGTGTCTCCGAACTTTTTGTACCCGGCATCCATGGCAACAGCAATGGCAACACCGGTGTTCATGGTATCAACGCCGATGTCATCACAGAGGAAGTCGAGCCGTGCTATAGTATCAAGATCGGTAACACCCGTCATTCCACCCAGGGACCAGATCGTCTCATACTCCAGGGCGCTGGTGACGTATTTCCCTTTCTCGTCCACAAACTCATTAGAGCAATGAATAATGCACTGGGCGCATCCCATATGGGTGGTCTTTCCACCTCGTTTTGTGATTACCTCAGCCATAGCCTCCCCGCTGATATTCTCCCAACCCTCCAGCACGCCCTTCCTCGCATTATATGAGGGGAAGGCGCCCATAGCATTAACAGGTGCAACAAGGCCTGCGGTACCGAGGGCGGGCAGAAATTGTCCGCTGAAGGGATTAGTCCGTACGGCCTTAGCCACTAATTTGGCAGCTTCCTTGAAGGCTTCAGGGTCGGCAATGGCATCAGGGTTTTTGCCGCCCTGCTCAACAATGACAGCTTTAAGGCCCTTGGCACCCATGACTGCACCTAATCCTCCCCGACCTGCTGCACGGGCCGGACGCCCCTCAACATCAGATGACTGTACCGAAGAACTGGCAAGCCTGTATTCGCCTGCGGGTCCGATACAGAGTATCGCGTTCTTCTCTCCGTATTGTTTGAACAGCTTTTGGGTAAGTGCATAGGTCCTCATGCCTGTATACTCCCGGGCATCAATAAGACTCGCGCCTCCGGACTGATCTATCTTGAGAAGAGAGAGATCTCCTTCCGGTGCTATACCTTCTACTATTATTGCTGTAATACCCAGTCGACCAAGGGCATCTGCTACAGTGCCGCCTGCATTGCTTTCCTTGATGGTTCCCGTGAGGGGGCTCTTTGCACCTATGGATATCCGGCTTGTGTTGACAAGAGGAGTTCCGCTTAAGGAACCGGGGGCAATAATCAGTTTATTCTGTGGACCCAGGGGGTCACAGGTAGGCGGAACCTCTGCGTTGATCATGACCGAGGTGAGGCCACGACCTCCAAGGCCCAGATACTTTTCCGGCACATTCTCGACACCTATTGTCTTGTTGCTCATGTTAACTCTGATGAATTTCATGGTCTCCTCCTTTTCGTATAAGGTTACCTTCTGATTATTTTACCATAACTACGTACCATAAATTATTGCACCATAAGCATTGATATTCCACTGCATTTTCCAATTGACCCCAGCATAATGTTGGCCTCGTTATTCTTAAATTTTTAACACTGTCATGGGTTTTCGACGTAATTGCCCCATACCTTTGCCTTCCAGTTCGGATCAAATTTGCTGTCGAAATAGCTTTCCAGTCTGGCTTGAAGCCGTTCCCATCCTTCTTTATATTCGTAGCGGAGAACATCCTCCAGTAACGGAACCAACTGACCTAATTTGTCCTTGGGCAAAAATGCCCTCGCGCCCATATCGTAGCATTTCTTCAATACATCAGGAGAGAGGGCGTGGGCCGTCAACATGGCAACCTTGTTATCGAGACCGACGGCGACCTGAAGAAGTTCAAAGCCGTTGACACCCATGATGTCGAGAATCACGAGGTCATACTTGAACGCCCACAGAAGTTTGGCTGCTTCTTCATAGTTCGTTGCTTTTTCGATTGTCGACTCGGGACACGCGTCGAGTATTTCTTCCTCGATGACCGCAAGCACGTCAGGTTCGTCGTCGACTGCAAGTATCCTTTTTCCGTTCAGAATAGTTTGCTTCATCACTTGTCTTCGTTCACCCTTATTCTCCTCATTCTCCCCTCGATTCAAGTCAGAAATGATTAGTTCCCCACTATTTCCTTTTCCTTCTATATGACTCTGTCCCCACGCAACCTAAGGACAAGGTTCTCACCTTTTTCATACGCAGAATCACCGTCCATAAACACACAGTCTCTTTTTGTATTACTAGGGGGTCGCAGTGAGACGATGTTCCTCGTTCGTAGTGAGGACGGTTCAATTTCAAGGTCCGTGGATTTCCACACCGTTACAGGTTTCTTGCGGGCATCCTGGATTGTCTTGAGTGTGGGAAGTCTGAGGTCCCCGGCTTCACTGCTCACGGTGACAAGTGCCGGCGTCGATGTTACCAGCACCTCGTATCCTTGGCGCCTCAACCTTTCCACCGTGATCGTTCCATCCTGCAGTACCACCTTCTGGGCCAGATTGATACCCGGAATATGAAGCATCTCCGCCATAAGCAGCCCTGTTTGTCCAAAATCCCAATCCGCCGCCTGTCTTCCCGTCAGAATGAGATCGTAATCCCCTATGTTTCTGATTGCAGCACACAAAACCTGCGCGGTGGAAACACTGGTAAGATCCTTAAACATGGGGTCCTCCAGGAGGATCAGTTCATCTGCCCCTACACTCAAAGCCTTTTTGAGCACAGGAACGGTTGCCTTTTCAGACATGTTTACTGCAACTACTTTTCCTCCCCAAAGATCCTTTAATGCGGCGGCCACCTCAAGGGCATTTTCATCATAGGGACTAATGACCGGTGGTATACCTATGGGAACGACTTTTTTCTCTTTACAGTGGAGTTCGTAGGCTGAACTCGGCCCCTCCGGATCAGGGACACACTTTATACAGACAACAATCATCGGAGCGTTCATGGCAGTTCCTCCAGCTTCTTGATGATTCCAGGCAGCACGTCTTCAAAGGACGCCACGATGCCATAATCCGCGCCATTAAAGATCGGGGCATCAGGATCCTTATTGATGGCGACAACCTTTTTACAGGTTACGATGCCACTCATGTGTTGGGCGGCTCCGGATATGCCCACGGCAACGTAAAGCTGCGGGCTTACCTT
>Ga0351959_1187_pt1 | contig 13400 bp, 10 predicted proteins | sample TotcelT113001M13_FD_206836 | JGI IMG/M metagenome (GOLD analysis project Ga0351959, IMG submission 206836) | Enriched cells from coal bed in the Powder River Basin, Montana, United States - Total cells T11 rep3 HSBNCT.T11.300.1.M13 ...
TTGGGCATTCCTTTCTGATTGTTTGTGCTAGTTTCATCATTCTGCAGACCAGGCATACCTTCAAAGGAAAACGCCTGTTTTGGATAATCAGCGGTTATCTGCTATCATTTCTTTTAATTTGGTATGTAGCAATAAGTGACAATATCCCCTTTTTGCCTCAGAGACATGCATCACAATTGGATGCTTTCAAAGAAGAGGCATTTAAGGATACCCGTTTCGGAGAAAAACACAGCCTTTATTCCGATTTTTTTGATGATATGGACATTATAAGCTTAGTTTTTGGAAGAGGTTCTTTAGGGTCTTATACAAGCAAGGCGAGCGGAGGGATTAAAAGGCAGGTCGTTGAATGTGGATACCTGCAGGTGATCCTGAAAGGTGGAGCAATAATGCTATTTTTGATGCTCGCCATGGCAATCCCTGCGGTCATTAGAGGGTTTTTTTTCTCTCGCAACTGGGTGGTAAAGGGTTTTGCATTTATAGTTACCGGATGGTTGATAGAGATGATAGTATTTGGTTTGCCTTTCGCATTTCCACGGTATACTTTATTTTGGATTGCAATTGGGGCATGCCATAACAGAAAACTTCGCAACATGACGAATGATGAGATACAGACATTGTTTTCATGATAGTCTTGATCTCATGAAACATTTTGGCTTTTGATGGGTTAGTTATTAGCGTATGAAGGTGATGTGGTTTACAAACACGTTTCTTCCTGGACCTGAAGGCACTGGGCATGACAAGCTAAAACACAGTGGTGGATGGATGCTTGCACTTTGCAATGCTTTAAGGGAATTCCATCCAGAGATAAAATTATCAGTTGCTTCAACTGGTAGGGTTAGCAAGATTGAGAAGTATACGACAAATGGTATAGACTGTTTTGTTGTTCCAATGCGAAATCAACATAGCGGAGCGCAGGAGGGATATGCACTAAAGCAGTGTTTAAATGTCGTGAATGGATGGAAGCCGGACATCATTCATATCCATGGCACTGAGCGTTTTTATGGTCTGCTCTCGCAAAATCCTAGCCTATGTACCTCAGTCATCATAAGCATCCAGGGCCTCATGATTCCATATTCGGAGTGGTATCATTTCTTCGGAAACAGACCCCTAATAGATTTAGTTAAAGCGCACCGGCTCATCGAGATTCCTGTCAAGCGTGGGCTGATTTGGGACTATTATCGCTTCAGGAAAGCAGCCTTTAGGGAAAGACAAATCATCATTTCTAACCGTTTTTTTATGGGAAGGACCACCTGGGACAGAGCACATCTGACCAGCATTAATCCCGAAGTAACCTATTTCACAGTTGGTGAAGCCCTGAGAGAACCTTTCTGGCGATCAAGATGGGCTCTTTCCGAATGTAAAAGGAGGAAAATCATTTTTATAGGCCCCAATCATCCCCGAAAAGGTGTCGAGGTGCTGCTAAAGGCCGCGGATATTTTGAGGCCAATTTATTCGGATATACAAATAGTCTTGATTGGTAATATAAGCAACAGAAACGGTTATGGTCGTTACATAAGAAAAGAGATAGGAAAGCGAAAAGATTACGTCTGTGCCGACGGCTCCATGAATGCCGAACAAGTTGTAAAAAAGATGTGTGATTCTCACGTATTCGTCTGCCCAAGCTTTATTGAAAATAGTTCAAACGCTGTTTGTGAAGCTCAATTGGTCGGTATGCCTGTGGTTGCATCGCACACTGGTGGAATGCCCAGCCTGATAGAGGAAGGTCGCACGGGTCTGTTTTTCCCTCCAGGTGATGCACCGTATCTTGCGGCAGTTCTTGATAGGCTTTTCAAAAACGATGCCCTGTGCGAAAAATTGAGTGAAAACTCTCGCAAAGTTGCAGCCGAAAGACATGACATAAAAACAATTCTTAATGACCTTTTAAATGCTTATAATCAAATGATTAACAGAGCCTAGTGTCCTGTCACATAAATAAACTAACGGTTGTCATTCCGATCCTGCTTCTGCGAAAAAAGGAATCTCGTCTGGAGATTGCCACGTCGCTTGCGCTCCTCGCAATGACCATGTATAGAAGTTTTGGGAATGGCCCCCATACGTTGAGCACTGACACGGGCATATATCTTGTTTTGATGACCGCCATAAGGGCCCTTCATTGACATGAGACAGATAGATCGTGATAGCCTCCCACATTTGGTTAATGTCTCTTGTCGTATTGCGAGAGTGAAGTGGTTTAAATTCTGGACCAAACTTGCAGCATACTGGTGGGGAGTGAACCTCGGTCCTGGTTGTCAGTGTGATGGGTTTCCTAAGTTTCGTCGTCATCCTGGTAGTCAGATCACAGTTGGCGAAGGATGTATATTTAACTCCTCCCCAGTCTCAAATCTTATGGGGGTTGATCGTCCGTGTATTATGTCAACCCTAAGAGAAGGTGCCCAGATTCACATAGGATCGAATTGCGGGTTCAGCGGAACGGTTATAGGCTGTGCAACCAGAATTATTGTCGGTGACAATGTCCGCTGCGGGGCTAACACGCTGATTACCGACACCGATTGGCACACTGATGACCCACGCACAGGACCTGATGCCCCGGTAATGATCGGAAACAATGTCTGGTTAGGTGCCGGTGTTACTGTTCTAAAAGGGGTCACCATTGGTGAAAACACGCTTGTCGCAGCAGGCAGCCTTGCGACTCACTCCTTGCCAGCCAATGTTGTGGCTGGTGGGATACCGGCAAAAATTATCAGAGAAATCAATGGGCTAAGGCTAAACAGTGAGCAACAAGATTAATCTCATCTTCATGGGAGGATTCACATATCCTCATGGCATGGCGGGGACAAGACGTATCCAGCACGCAATCGACGCTTTGAAGGAAAAGGATGGTGTGTCTATCCGTGTACTTGTACTGAGACAGTCAACGCAGATGGATAACCCGTCAGGTATGCACGAAAGCGTTCCATATGCCACCATGGTATGTGATGTAACGGGGGCAAGGATATTTACCGCATTACCGTTACTGTATGTTAAGACAAGCGTTGATCTCAAGCGATCATGGAGGGCGGATTGTAAAAATATCATTTACTACTACGGGTCGGTCAATGCTGAAAATGTAGTCCCCCTTTATTATGCCCATCATCTTGGGTACATGATTGTTTTTGATATCGTAGAGGACCTGCGCCTTGCGATAAATATCTCATGTAATCCTTTCCACAAGGTCAAAATGGTGCTTATGAGAATATTAGAGTCCCGGCTCATAAAACTTGCGTCAGGCATAATCGTCATCAGCTCCCATCTTGAGAACAAATTCAGAATGCTGTGTAGTGAAAGGCTACCCATTCACTTTCGTCCAATTTCAATTAACATGCGGCATTTTCTATGTGACCCGCAAAAACTAGGAAGAGCTACAACACTTTTCTATTCGGGGAGTTTCGGACAAAAAGATGGATTGTCCATACTCCTTGATGCCTTTGACAAACTTGCTGAAAGATGGCCGGACATTCGTCTTGTTCTCTCCGGAAAGGGAAATGGTGAAGCGATGAATGCTTTTTATGCAAGGGTTACACAATCGCCTCACAAGGAAAAAATAAACTACCGGGGCTACCTGAGTGACGATGAGTACTACTCTGTGCTCAACTCAGCCGACATCCCCTGTGTGACCCGAATTGATTCTGGCTACGCATGCGCGGGCTTCCCGTTTAAACTGGGTGAATTTCTGGCAACTGGCAAACCTGTAATTGTTTCAAGAGTTTCCGACGTTGACAGATTTCTAGTACATAAACACAATGCTATGCTTGTAAAGGCAGGTTCGAGCAATGAAATATACGGAGCGGTAGAGTTCCTCATAAATAATCCGAATGTTGCAGAAGCAATTGGCAGGCGGGGACGAGAAGCGGCTGATTCTTTCTTTGATCACAAAAAACAAGGCAAGACACTTATCAGATTTCTTGAGAACATATGATCTTTGGATGGTTAGGCTATTGCTCGGAATTCACAATTATCCTAAGCTATAGAAAGTGGGGTGTTTCTCATGAAGCACATCATTAGATTCTTTTTCAATATTTATTTTAGTCATACCTTCCAGCATTTAGGTTACAACACCAAGATAAATCCAACATCCTGGATAAACACAAAGAAACAGATATCCATTGGACACGATTGTTTTATAGGCAAATGGTGTCATATTAGTATCGTTGAACCGGCTACTTTAACAATCGGTAATTATGTTGGGATATCACCCTACGTAAAAATATTTGGGGGCGATCACAACTACGGGGTGGTGGGGAAGTGGCACACTGAAGTTAAAGAAGGGGGTGATAACATTCCCATTGTTATCGAAGATGATGTTTCGATTGGAGCTGGCGCTATTATTCTGAAAGGCATAAAAATTGGAGAAGGCGCAGTTGTAGCGGCTGGTGCTGTAGTAACTAAGAGTATACCGCCATACACAATATGGGGAGGCAATCCCGCAAGGAAAATTGGTACACGGTTCTCTAGGGGTGATCTGGCTCGCCACTTGGAAATAATAGGTAGTAAGTACAAAATTGAAGACCTGGAACAGTATTTCCCAGCATAGACAATTATGACTAGACGAAAAACAAACATCGTTATGGTTGGTCCTGACATAGAGGGTTTGGGGGGGATTTCACGTGTAGCAAGAATATGGCGAAATGGAAGTATTTTTTCAGAGAACAAAGTGAAGTATATATCGACTGTCACGGAAAAGGAGGTTAACCAATGGTTCTATCTCCTGAAAGCCTTTGCTTCTTTCGTTGTATCCATCCATCGCGGCCACCCGCTTGTCTATGTGCATACACCTGCATACAACGGTTTCCGACGCAAAGCATTGTTTTTGGCATTTGCATTATTGCTCAGAAAAAAGGTTATTCTACATATTCACTCCGGCTATTTCTACAAATTTCTTATCGGTCTCAAGGGGGCTGAGAAGAAACTTATCTTTTTTCTGTTGCATAGGCTGAATGCATTTATAGTACTTTCCGAGGAAATGCGTGCAAACATCCAAGGCTTTTTGCCTCACAAACCGATTTATGTGTTAAGAAATCCAATTAATGTAAAGTCCGCACAAATTTCCGATCATCATATAAGAGCACAAAGCAAATTACTCTACTTAGGTTGGTATATCACGGAGAAGGGGGTGTATGATCTGGTTGACGCAATTAGCATACTTACATCAAGGGGGGCTGAAATAAATTTGGAATTTTATGGGACTAAACAGATAAAGAAACTCCAATCTTACGTAAAGAGTAAGGGGCTTGAGGGCGTGATTTCAGTCAATGGATGGATTGACGGACCGGAAAAAAGTGCTGCCTTGCACCAGGCAACAGCTCTTGTTCTTCCGAGTTATTCGGAAGGAATTCCCAACGTTATCCTGGAGGCAATGGCAACCAAGACACCCATAATTTCTACATTGGTTGGTGGTTTGAAAGAGATTTTACAAGACGAGGAAAATGCAATTATTGCCGAGCCTGGCAATCCAAAGGATTTGAGTGAAAAGATATTGAAATGTATTAAAGATGAAGAACTACGCAACAAGATTGCATCAAAGGCATATGATGATGTTGTCACCAAATATGATATCGCGATCATCAAAAAAGAACTGTCATTAATTCTCGAACAATTTTCTCATTCGGCGCCGACAGCGATCTGAACGATACACTGCATTGTTTCTACATGGGATTTGTTGAGAGGTAAGTTATGAGCAAGTTAGATTATATTTCCTTTCTTCCGGTTTGGGCACAGAATGGTCTTGTCAGCTTCGAGGGGTGGCGTATACAAAAAACTCGCTATGACAGGAAATTTTGGCAGATCTTGAATGAAATGGAAGAAAGGCTTGCATGGAGCGAAGACGACATTCTGGAGTTTCGTAATGCAAGGCTTCAAAGGATCATCCGGCACGGCTATGAGACTGTTCCCTATTATCAGAAACAATTTAAGGATCTGGGCCTGACCCCTAAGGATATTAAGACACCTGACGATTTGCATAAACTACCGATAACCAACCGCACTATTCTTAATCAGCACTGGGGAGAATTTAATTCTTCAGCTATCCCTAAAAGGCGCTGGCAATATCTCCGCTCAGGCGGAACAACAGGACAACCCCTTGTAAATGTTTTAACTTCAGAAGATATCCGGAGATGGTATGCCACATGGTGGAGGTACAGGAGACGAAATGGAATAGGATTTAATACATTATGCGGCTTATGGGCTCAGACTCCTATTGTTCCACCAACTCAAAAGAAACCGCCTTATTGGCGAATGAATTACCCTGGGAATGAACTGCGACTTTCTACCTCGCATCTTAACTATCAGACCTATAAGGAGTATCTCAATGAGCTTCGGAGCTGGCAGGTTCCCTGGATACACGGGCATCCAAACCTTGTGGGATTATTGGCAAACTACATGAACCAAGATGGCGAATCTCTTCCCTGTGTGCGTTGGGTCACAACGGGGGCTGAAAATCTGCTGGATCATCAGAAAGAAAATATCCGCAGGGCCTTTGGCCTTGAACCCTTGCAGCATTATGGCAATTCTGAAGGAATTGCCAATTTCTCGCAATGTCCCCAAGGGTCCCTGCATGTTGATGAAGATTTTTCCTTTGTTGAATTCATTGAAAAATCAGGCAATCCAAAACAATATACTGTTGTAGGCACATCGCTTTGGAATCTTGCCAGGCCTTTAATCCGCTACGATATAGGGGATCTCGTTACCCTTTCACCGCAAAGGTGCTCATGTGGAGGGTGGGGCAGAATTGTGAAATCAATAGATGGAAGGGGAGATGATGTTGTCATCTGTGCAGACAACACGCATGTGTGTGGTTTCAACTGGGTCTTAAGTACCACAAATAACATTCAGGCGGCCCAGATATATCAAAAAGTTCCGGGAGAAATAACTCTAAAAATAGTAAAGAAACCCCATTTCGGGCCTGAGGATGAACATCTGTTGTTTCAAGCATTTAGGAACCGAATAGATGAAAAACAGCTTGAAATAAAAATAGCATTCGTTAATGAAATAGAGCGGACAGCACGGGGCAAGCACCGTATGGTTGTATCTGAAATTAAGCGCTAATCTGTCAAATGGGCTGGCGTTGCCGCCCCCTCTCTCACCGGTAAAGCCGTGTAAGCCACAACTTCCAGCTACCGTATGCACTGAAAGAAGATTTCACCATTCTTTAGACTATACTTTGATACGCTATACTCTTTTTAAGCGGATAAATTAAGTACAAGCAACAAGTACCAGCAGATAAGCTAGGGGTTCTTGTTACGATGATCCAGGATGCCCTTCAAGCCTGCCGGATTGTGATACCAAAATTAGAAATTCACTCACCCGATGGGTCACCTTCTCAGTAGCTTTAATAATAGAATGACGAGGGATCAAAAAGACACAGACTATAGCAGATTCTTGGAATCTCGCGACAAGGATTTTGACACCAGTCGCGCTTTTCTCGTATTGTCAATGATCCTTGCACATGTTTTTGAGTCGTTTTACGCACCAAATTTCAATCGTCATTACATCTTATTCATAGGGAAAGGTTTTGTTTTTCTTGCAGGCTTCACTGCAGGCGCGATCTATGCTGAGAGATTTGCGGAAGCCCCTTTTATATACTTTAAAAAGTTTTTTAAATCCGCAGTTAAACTAATATTTATATTCCTCATTTGTAATATAGGAATAATGCTGATTCGCTCCGATCGTCAATCGTCGTTTGCCCAACACCCAACAGCTCATCTCGTAAAATCCTTACTTCTGGGGCTTGACCAAAGTCTTTTTGGCTTTGATATTCTTGTTCCCATTTCAATCACTATCTTTCTGTCCTGTTTTATACTTTCTTTGCGGGCACGGGCGTGGACTTTACCGGTAATCGTCCTGTTGCTCGTATCTATCTGGTTTTCTGAAAAGTTTGCATCCTTTGACCTCCGCGGAATGCAATTTACCTTGGTAGGCTTAATTGGGACACTTACAGGCAAATGGATCTCCAGCTTAAATTGGTATGTGGTGATGGAACGTTTTTCTGCTTCAGGAAAGAATATCTGGGTGATTGTATTCATTTTGTTTTACTATGCGCTGCTGGTTTTGTTTACCAATAAATATACAAGGATAGCATTTTCACCCCACGTATTACCAACCGTTGCATTGCTATATGCTGTCTACGTGATCTCAAGAAGGCTGGATCTAACCAAGGTGGTAGGATGCCAAATTATTACAATGTTTCTTTCTCGATATATGCTCTTCGCTTACCTCTTCCACATTGCTCTAATAAATTTTCTTTTTTTAATTATACCGAGAAAAGGGCTTGCTTTCATACCGACTTGTGGGGTAGCGATATTTGTGTTGGGTCTCACGCTGGTCTGTTCCTATCTTCTTGATTACTCAAATAAACAATTTCTTTTTTCGAGAAGACTTTATGATCTAGCCTTCAAGTAGACTAAATCATCATGAAGTCTTAACCCTCAAATTCGCCACTGATTGTAAAACTTACTATAATTGACTCTTACAAAATATTGAACATGCCCATCACTAAGGGTATTATTAAAGTAAAACAACTATGCAGCAACTAACCCAGAAACTGAAAGACGGATCAATGGCAGTTATGGAAGTGCCAATCCCAGCGATACAACAGGGATGTATCCTGGTGAAAAATTGTTATTCCCTTATCAGTGCAGGTACGGAAGGTAGTACGGTTCAAACAGCGAGGAAGAGCCTAATCGGAAAGGCGAAGGAAAGGCCACGACAAGTTATGCAAGTATTGGACGTTGTGATGAGCCAGGGATTGACCCAGGCCTACCGGGCGGTCATGAAGAAGCTCGATGCGTATTCACCACTCGGTTATTCATGTTGCGGAATGGTGCAAGGTACAGGGCCCGAGGTGCAAGGCATTCACACAGGGGATCTGGTGGCGTGTGGAGGTCTGACGGCGTCCCACGCGGAGGTGGTTGCTGTGCCGGTGAACCTGTGTGTTAAGCTAAATCCTGATGCGGATTTGAGACAGGCGGCCTATAACACCTTGGGTGCAATTGCTTTACAGGGTGTGAGACAGGCGGATTTGGGGCTTGGTGAGACGTGTGCAGTGATTGGTCTGGGTCTTCTCGGCCAATTAGCTTGTCTTTTGCTAAAAACCTCCGGCATTAAAGTTGTCGGAATCGACATTGATCCAACCATGGTGGACGTAGCGGCGAAGAACTGTGCAGACCTTGCGATTGTGCGTGACGAGGGAGGGATTGAAGGAAGAATTTTTGAGTTTACCGGCGGACTTGGATGTGATGCGGTGATAATCGCGGCAGGAACAGGCTCGCTTGACCCGATAAATTTCGCCGGGGCAATAGCTCGCAAGCGAGGAACCATTGTTGTTGTTGGTGCTGTGCCTACCGGTTTTGACCGCGAGCCTCACTTCTACAAGAAAGAATTACAGGTCAAGATGTCCTGTTCATATGGCCCTGGCAGGTACGATTTGCAATATGAGGAAAAAGGAATTGACTACCCACCAGCGTATGTCCGCTGGACGGAAAAGCGGAACATGGAGGCTTTCCAGGAACTGATCTACACGAAAAAAATTGATATCAGTTATCTTACCACACACACCTTCAAGTTGGAAGATGCCCCGAAAGCCTACGACATGATGCTGGCAAAATCCGAACCATACATCGGCATTCTCATCGAGTACGATGTCGATAAGCCTATTAAGCACGAGAGGCTTATCGTTCGTCCCTCGTCCCTCGTCCCTCGTCCCTCGGAGGTTACTATCGGCTTTATTGGTGCTGGAAGTTATGCGCAAAGCCATCTGCTGCCAAACATCCCGAAAGATCGCGAAATCGTCCTCAAGGGTGTTATGACCTCAACGGGAACAAGTTCACGGTCTGTGGCAGAGCGTTTTGGTTTCGAATATTGCGCAAGTAGCGAGAAAGAAATTCTGGAGAACCCTGTCATCAACACAGTATTCATTGTTACCCGCCACGACTCTCATGCACAGTATGTTATGAAGGCGCTTGAAGCCGGCAAACACATCTTTGTCGAAAAACCCCTCTGCCTCTCCGAATCCGAACTCAATGACATTGTTGCTTTTTACTCTCCCATCTCCCATCTCCCCTCTCCCCTCCCATTAGTTATGGTTGGTTATAACAGAAGGTTCTCTCCCCTTGCTGAGATCATCAAGAAAGAACTGGGCGACGGTCCCATGGCCATGACATATCGAATAAACGCCGGGGCAATCCCTGCAGATTCATGGATTCAAGACCTTCAGATAGGCGGAGGACGGATCATCGGTGAGGCCTGCCACTTTGTCGATTTCCTTACATTTCTCAATGGGTCACTTCCCGTATCTGTCCATGCAGCAGTTATGAGGTCTGCAGGCAGCCTCAACGATACGGTGACCATATCACTTGCCTTTGAAAATGGATCAATAGGATCCATCTCCTATTTCGCCAACGGCGACAAGAAGCTCCCCAAGGAATATGTGGAAGTTTATTGCAACGGTGTTACAGCGGTACTGGATGACTTCCGGACGCTTTCGGTCTACGGGTCTGGAAGGAAAAAGGACAAGAAGCTGATGAGCCAGGACAAGGGACAGAAAAATGAGGTCCAGGCATTTCTCCGGGCAGTGAAAGAGGGACACCCCTCCCCTATCCCGTTTGAGCAAATCTATAGTACATCTCTCGTTACCTTTAAAGCATTAGAAAGTATCCGCACCGGTCAAGCAATAAAGATAGATCGGTGATTGGCAATTAGTTAATCCTAAACCACACATTATTTTTTACCGCAGATAACGCAGATAGACACAGATGGTATGATAATAGGCGAGAGGTAATGGGTTAGAACCTATAACCTCTTACCTCCAACCTGTTTTTTTGCCACAGACACGCGCAGACATACGCAGACAACTTCTTAAGAAGTCCAAGTGTATCTCCCTGTAAATTCATGATAATGCGTGAATTTACAGGGATTCATCGCCTGAACGAATTGATGTCATTCGTCAGGCATGAAAGAGAATCACGTCCGCCTTTGTCTGTGCCAGTCGAGTGAAACGGGCGGTTAAATAAAGAATGTGGTTATGAATAGACGTGGCATTAATTTTTACTTATCCAGGCTTCGCCAAGCCTCACTACCTGAGTTGGTCCACAGGGCAGTTGAGGCTTTCTTCATCAAGAGAGTCAGGAAGCTCGTAAAAACAAAAAAGCTTTCGTTAACTATACCTGATATGCCAGCAGATACAATTGAAAGTCTACGACTACCAATGCTGGAGATGAACGTCGACGAGACTCAGCTTCAAGCAATAATGAATGGAAAACGTTTTACTTTGAACGCTGATGAAGCTGCTATCCATAGCTTCGAGAACATGTGGAAAGATAGTTTTTCTTGCGACATCAAACCCGATGAAAGTGCAGATATCCGGGCCGCGTGGGAGCCGGCACGCTTACAGAATGTTGCGGCGCTACTCGCAATGACAGCAAAAGGAAACAGTGGTGATGAAGCACCAGTTAACCATCCTCACGAAACTGCTAAACTGATGGCCAAAAATACAGTTTTAGGATGGCTGAATGCTAACCCCTTTCTGTTTGGCCCTCACTATATGTCTGCCATGGAGTGCGGGCTGCGGATACCAGTCTTTTTTTATTGCTTGAAAGGTGACAAAATTGATGGGGCCCAGCGCTTGCGCTTGCTGACTGCCATATATGAGCATGCTTGGTGGGTATCCCATCGCTCGTCTTTGTATTCGTCTCTTGGCAACCACACCATTGCCGAGGCAGTAGGCCTTGTCTTTGCGGGTTCGATATTCAAAAGTACAAAAGAAGGCAAGGCCTGGCTTGATAGAGGCTACGGTTTGCTGAAACAGGAACTGACCCACCAGATTCTTGATGATGGTGGACCAGCAGAACAATCGCTGAGCTATCATCGTTTTGTCCTGGACCTGTATTGGCTTGCCGTTGATTTGCTGGAAAAGAACGACCTTGCTGATTGCAGCGCCTGGAAGCCACGGCTTATAGAGGGCGAAAAGTTTCTGAAAGCCTTTACGGATGCATTGGGAAATCTTCCATCAATCGGCGACAGTGATGACGGGAATGCTATTGCCTCTGGCGTTCATCCCAAAAGGGAGAATGATGATTTTGTAGAGTCTCGGCCATACATTAACTTTCCGGAGAGTGGATATACGGTGATACGTGCTGTAAACTGGTTTGTTTTAACATTTGATCACGGTCCGCTCGGAATGGCGCCCCTGTATAATCATGGCCATGCAGATGCCCTTTCTGTGAACCTCTCCTTGGCAGGCGAACAGATACTTGTTGATCCGGGAACATACAGATATAATGGGGTTCCTGAGTGGCGTCGTTACTTCAAAGGCACAAGGGCGCACAATACAGTTACGATTGATGGAGAGGATCAAGCCATACAAAAGACAGGCTTTATTTGGAGCCATCCATATAATGCAAATCTCATCAGGATTTCCGGCGATAGTGGTACCCCGCACATTGAGGCTACCCATGACGGTTACACGCGGCTTCCTGAACCGGTAACGCATAGACGGGTTGTTGATTTCTGTTCGGATTCACTCTTATTCATTAAAGACTCATTTTCTGGAAAAGGTATGCATACATTTGAACTCAATTTTCATATCCATCCTGATGCAACACTTATATGGAATGACACATATTCAGTGATAAAAAAGGGAGAGGCAGCGTTATCAATTGTATTATTGGGTGGAAAACGATTCTGCACTGCCTGTGGTCAGACAACCCCACCTTTCGGATGGTATTCACCGGAGTATGGGGTGAAAGTACAGAGTTCGGTTCTTTCCTGCAAAGTGTACGGGGCGTCCGAACAGGTCTCTTTTGTGACAGCCGTGAGTCTGGACCAAAGTGCACCTGACATAAACGAATTGGAGAAAATAGCTTGCCGTCGGTAAATGGAAGGCTTCCCATCCTTGATGTCTGGGTTGACCCTGTTACCATGGACCAAGCCCTGGCATATGTGAGGAAAGTGGTAGAGAAAGGTGTCCGAGTTCATTCCATTTTCGCTGTCAATCCGGAGAAAAATTTCTCTGTGCCCAAGGACCGTGAACTGTATGAGACATTCAGGACCGCTGACCTGCTCATACCGGACGGCATTGGCGTGGTTTTGGCGGCAAAGGTTCTCCATGGTGCCGAACTTTCCCGTGTACCGGGCGTAGAAATGATGGAAAATATCTGCAGATTGGCAGCGACTGAAGGGTACCCGATTTTTATCTATGGTTCTAAAGAGGAAGTCAACCATAAGGCAGCAGGAGAACTTGTAAGGCGATATCCTGAGCTTCACATTGCAGGCCGATCCAACGGATATGTGAAAGAGGAAAAAATGGAAAGTCTGGTCAGGGACATCAACGCGTCCGGCGCGAAAATACTTTTTCTTGCTTTGGGCTCACCTAAACAGGAAAGATGGTACGCCACATACCGGAACAAGCT
>Ga0351959_1156_pt1 | contig 13351 bp, 13 predicted proteins | sample TotcelT113001M13_FD_206836 | JGI IMG/M metagenome (GOLD analysis project Ga0351959, IMG submission 206836) | Enriched cells from coal bed in the Powder River Basin, Montana, United States - Total cells T11 rep3 HSBNCT.T11.300.1.M13 ...
CGTCTACATCGACAGTGGAAGCCCCTACTACGACAATTATTATTACTACGGAGAATAGTAGTAAAAAATTGCATAATTAAGGGTTGCCGAGAAATGGAAAAAGCTGCAAAACATAAATAAAACGCAGCGAAAGGTGAGAGAAACAGGCAAAGCGGCCTTGGTTAAATGAACAGGGAGAAAACGCTTTACTAAACGCAGATTCCATTGAATCTGAACACTCGCTATATAAACCATCTCGGCAATCCTCTCTCTTGCCGCGCGCGACATTAAACGTAGCGGCTAGGGTGGCTGTGGGTCATGAAACTCAATTTTTCATCCTCTACAGCCCCTTCAGCACCTACGTTTATTCGGGAGGGATGTCTATGGAAAACTATCAAAATTTCGCACACAAAACAGTCATCATCGCATTAATGGCGATGTTTCCACTCTTTAATCCCAATTTAATCGCACAGGAAACTAAGGCAGACGAAAAGCCCGCCGATAACAAGCCTATAGAAAAAGATGACGGAGTCATCGCTAAAGGCGGCCACGGCGGTGGCCACGGCGGACATCACGGCGGCGGTCATGGTGGCCACGGCGGACATCACGGCGGCGGACATCATGGTGGCCACGGCGGACATCATGGTGGCCATCATGGTGGCCATCATCATGGAGGACATCATGGTCACCACGGTGGATGGGGTCATCATGGTGGATGGGGTTATGGCGGCTGGGGAGGCTGGGGTGGCTATTGGGGCGCAGGAGCCTTAGGTTTAGGCCTCGGCTTAGCAGCACCCTACTACCTCAACTCCGGAACACCGGTTTATTATGATGCTGACCCTTACTACGTTCCCTATCCGGTGGATACAGACTCCACTATTTACTACTACGATCAGGACAGCAATAACTACTACTCACCGAACGGAAATTAGTAGTAAAGCGTCCAGAAAAGGACGAACAGCACGAATAATAGCATAAGGGTGAGAACGGTCGCACCTCCTTTCAGGTGGTAGCCGGCCGTCCTCCCCTGTTTGTATCTCCCCGATATGACCATCAGAATAGGCATCAAACCCAGCAAGGTCGCGCAGCCAATACCTCCGGCCAATTCCAAAGCTTTCAAAAACAAATGCGGGTTATACGCTTGTATTAAAAGCACGGGAATAAAGATTCCACAGCATAGCAGCAGCTTGTTTTTCGAGTTTTTTTCCCATGCCAGCCCATCTGCCAGAAAGTCAACCAATCCCAAAGTCACCCCAAAGAAAGATGTGACCAAAGCAAATAAAGCAAAAGCATTTCCTAGACTATAGACAACAGGATTATCAAGCACTTGGCTAAGAGGCTGAACGGCATTTTGACCTAAATTCATCGCTTCCACCAACTCCCCGGAGGGAATAATCCCCAAAATCAACCACTGCCAAAGGATGTAGGCACCGAGCGGAATCAAAGTGCCAATAAAAATCGAGGTCCGCGCCCGTCGGATGTCGTGGTTCATATACTCGATTAATGTCGGGATGATCCCCTGGTAAGCAAAGGAGGTGAAGCAAATCGGCAGGGCAATTAACGACCCCCTCCAATTCATGTAGCCGAGCAGGTCCGTTCGGACATAGGAAGCCCCAAGCACCACGAAAAGGAAGAAGGACAAGCCTAACCCAAGCATCAGCCATACATTTAACTTCCCCACAACTTTTGCTCCCTTAAACACCAGTGGAGCCACCAAAGCAGTAAAAAGCCAAGGGCCATAGCCTGCGGGCAAAGCGGGAATCCAGGAGGCCACCAATTCGCCGCAACCGACAACATAGGCAAGCGTTAGGCAGTAAAACAGGAAAAGGTAAAGGATCCATGCGGCAATCTTTCCCGGAAGCCCCAGCGTCGTCTCGGCCATCGTCACCAAATTAGCATTCTTGTCTACCCATTGGCTCACTTCCAAAAACAACAACCCCGTGCCGAACATAAACGCCCAGCAAATGAGGTAAATGAGCAACGAAGGAAAAAATCCCCCTAATCCCGTCATGACGGGGAGTGCGAGCATCCCGCCCCCAATTGTCGTACCGGCGACAAGTAGGGACGCCTTTAAAATCGAATTTTGTTGAGACACGATGAACCCCCGCTATTCTACAGTCACTGACTTAGCCAGATTACGCGGCTGGTCGATATCGGTGCCTCTCTCGAGAGAAACATAATAAGCAAACAATTGCGTGACGACTGTTGTCAAAATGGGAGCCAATTCATCAGTAGTTGACGGGATAGAAATCACCTCATCAGCGATTTGATCAATCCCCTCAGAGCCTGTTTCCGCAATAGCAATGATCTTGCCATTACGCGCTTTCACCTCGTTGAGGTTGCTCAAAATCTTTTCGTAAGTGTTTCGGTTCGCACAAAGAGCCACCGTCGGGCAGTCTTCGTTGATTAATGCGATAGGGCCATGCTTCATTTCACCCGCAGGGTAGCCGTTAGCGTTGATATAAGAGATCTCTTTTAGCTTTAAGGCCCCTTCTAACGCAGTCGGGTACATTGCGCCCCGTCCGATGTAAAAGAAATTGTTAAAAGCAGAGTAATGACGCGCAATCTCTTCAATTCGGGGAGCCAAAGTCAATACCTGCTCAATCTGATTCGGTAACGCTTTAAGAGCAGAAATGAAACGAATGCCCTCAGCCTTATCCATGTGTTTCATTCTTGCCAGCAGCAGCGTAAACAACGCCAAGACAACGACTTGGCTGGTGAATGCTTTTGTGGAGCACACTCCAATTTCCGGGCCTGCCCTTAAGAATAGTGTAGAGTGGGCCTCACGATTTAATGTGGATTCAGGGACGTTGCAAATGCCTACAATCCGAGCTCCTTTAGCTTTTAATTCCCTCACAGCTGCAATTGTATCCGCAGTTTCCCCTGATTGACTGATTGCGATCACTAAAGTATGTGGAGGGATCACCGGATTTTTGTAACGGAATTCGGACGCAATCTCGACCTGTACCGGAATTCTCGCGCGGCCTTCAATCATATAAGACGCGACATTACCGGCATTCAGCGAAGTTCCGCAACCGATGATCAGAATCCGTTCTATGGATTGTAACGTACTGACACTTAAATGCAACTCTTCGAATTGCGCAGTTCCGTACTCTTCATTCAATCGGGAAAGCAACGCATAATTAACCGTTTCAGGTTGCTCAAAAATTTCCTTTAAAGTGTAGTGGTCGAAATCCCCCTTATCCACCCCCGCAACTGCTTCAGTTAGTGTTTTTAACGGCTTGTCCAATTGCTCCAAAGACGAACTGTATACCTCGAAATGATCTGTCTTAATCACCCCGATTTCCCCATTCGTCAAGTACACCACATCCCTAGTATATTCAGAAAAGGAATTGGAATCGGAAGCGATAAAAGCCTCCCCTTTCCCCATCCCTAACATCAGCGGTGACTCGTGAGCCACTCCAAAAATTTGATCCGGATAATCGCGGTGGATAATCGCTAACGCGTACGAGCCCTTCAACAGCGCCACTGTACGGCGAATCGAATCGAGAATATCCCCCTGGTAGGTACTAGCAATCAAATGTGCGACAACTTCAGTATCGGTTTCAGAAATAAAGTTTACACCAGAACGCTTGAGCATCTCACGAAGGACGTCATGATTTTCGATGATCCCATTATGCACCACTGCGATAGAATGAGACGCATCAAAATGAGGATGCGCATTAACAACCGAAGGGCGTCCATGTGTAGCCCAGCGGGTTTGCGCAATTGCCATCGAGAGTACCATTTTACGATCATTTACCAATTGCTCCAAAGCAGAAACCTTTCCCACCTCTTTGCAATATTCGATCTTTCCATTAGAAACTCCCGCTAAACCAGCGGAGTCATAACCGCGATATTCCAGTCGCTTCAACCCGTCCAAAACCATTTTTGCAGCGTTTTTTGGTCCAATATATCCGAAAATCCCACACATGTCAGCCTCTACTTTTTAACGCCGATTTCTTGATTGATCACTATTGCAATTTCATTCGCCAAATCTTGCACAGCTTTTAATTTAGGTCCCTCCACCATCACACGACAAATTGGTTCGGTTCCGGAGTAACGCACCAACACACGCCCCGACCCATGCAACTGCCCTTCTACTTTTGCAATAGCATCTTGGATGGGCTTGGAATCAGTTAACGGGACCTTCTCTCGCACCTTGATATTGATGCACGCTTGCGGATACTTTTGCACAAAAGCCGCCAAATCCGAAAGCTTTGAACCGGTCTCTTTCATGATTTTCAGCACCTGCAACGCACACAATATTCCATCTCCCGTTGTGCTGTAGTCCAGGAAAATCGTGTGTCCACTTTGCTCCCCGCCCAACACCGCGCCGGATTTCAGCATATCTTGAATCACATAACGGTCCCCGACCGGAGACCGCACCACCTGGATATCGAGCTCTTCCATGGTGCGAAAAAATCCATAATTACTCATGACAGTCGCCACAACGATGTTATTGGTCAAAAGCCCACGCCGCTTCATGTCTCGAGCACAAATCGCCAAAATCGTATCACCGTCAATAATCTGAGCTTTTTCATCCACCAACACCACACGATCCGCATCGCCGTCTAAAGCAATACCTACATCGGCTTTATTCGTGATCACAGCCTTTTGGATGTCCCCCGGATGCAGCGAACCGCAATTTTCGTTGATATTAAGACCGTTAGGGTTGTTTCCTAGGAGAAAAACCGTTGCATCCAGCTCGCGGAAAACCAAAGGAGCAACTTTATATCCCGCTCCATTGGCACAGTCGAGGGCAATCTTTAACCCACTCAACGTTCTCTTTTTGGGAAAAGAGGCTTTGATATACTCGATGTAACGCCCATCAGCATCGTGGACTTTGGAGTTACGCCCAATTTCATTTTCAGCCGGTAAGCAGTCGTCGAACCGATTTTCATGAACGAGCCGTTCCATCTCCCGCTCCCATTCATCCGGCAACTTAAATCCATCGGAAGAAAAAAACTTGATCCCATTGTCGTCGAATTTATTGTGCGAAGCAGAAATGACCACTCCGGCATCCGCACGGTAAGCCCGCGTCATAAAAGCAACTCCGGGCGTCGGAAATGGCCCCAACATGAGGGTGTCGACACCCATAGAACACAATCCGGAAATCAACGCATTTTCGAACATGTAGCAAGAAAGACGGGTATCTTTGCCAATCACGACTTTTCCCTTACTTTTGCTCTTCCGGAAAAGCTTGCCTGCTGCTCTGCCGAGCGCTAAAGCAATTTCTACAGTCATAGGGGGATGATTCGCCTTCCCGCGGACACCATCGGTTCCGAAAATCTGGGGGATATCGTCTTTTTTCATGCAAATTCCTGCTCTGTGTATTGATGGTCAATTTAACCAAAGCCCCCTAAGGTTTTCAAGGAAAAAAGAAGAAGGGGGAAGTGGGGGCGGGTAGGGACGGTAGGGACAGGGACAATAGGGACGGTGGACAAGGGACATTAGGGACTAAAGGGACATTAGCGACTAAAGGGACAGGATGTGAAATCCAATTCAGCAAAAATATTGTCCTATTCACCACTGAAGATAACTTCAGTAGTCAGCCAATTTTGACTTTGAAACACACTGTCATATCATCCTGTCCCTTTAGTCGCTAATGTCTCTTTAGTCCCTAATGTCCCTTGTCCACCGTCCCTATTGTCCCTGTCCCTACCTGTCCCTACCTGTTTCCACCCTTTTTTTCGTCATTTTTGGAAGTTTTTCTTGACAGAGAGCGAAAATCTGCTAAGGTATCTTGTATTATTCGGATAAATGGCATGGGAAAAGAAGATACGATAAAAGCGGAAGGCACCGTAGTGGAGCTCCTTCCAAACATGACCTTCAGAGTTACGCTACAAAACGGTATGAACGTTTTTGCGCACCTCTGCGGGAAGATGAGAATGAAAAATATTAGAGTTCTGGTAGGCGATAACGTCACAGTTGAGATGTCGCCATACGATCTTTCGAAAGCAAGGATCGTGTTCAGACAGCGCTAGGAACGCTAATTTACAAAAAAGTGAAGCAAGGTATTGCTTTATTTTTAAACATTTCTTATACTAACGTGGTTTCAGTGAGCCCAGATAGCTCAGTGGTAGAGCACTTGCATGGTAAGCAAGCGGTCGAAGGTTCAATTCCTTTTCTGGGCAGAAACCTAATTTGTGTAAGAACAAATTTTAAGACTAAATACCCGGCAATAACGTGACCGGACTAACGGAGAAAAAACATGGCAAAAGAAGCTTTTAAGCGTAATAAGCCACACGTCAACATTGGAACAATTGGCCACGTTGACCACGGTAAAACAACACTTACAGCTGCTATCACGAAAGTGTTGGCAGAAAAAGGAGGCGCAAAGTTCCGCGACTACGCTTCCATCGATAACACCCCGGAAGAAAAAGCGCGTGGAATTACAATCAACTCCTCGCACGTAGAATACGAAACAGCAACACGTCACTACGCACACGTCGACTGCCCAGGCCACGCCGACTACGTAAAGAACATGATCACCGGTGCCGCACAGATGGACGGAGCAATCCTCGTCGTTGCAGCAACAGACGGTCCTATGCCACAAACACGTGAACACATCCTGTTGGCACGCCAAATGCAAGTGCCTTCGATCGTCGTGTTCCTCAACAAAGTCGACATGCTCGCAGAAGGCGACGCAGAACTGATCGACCTCGTCGAAATGGAACTGCATGAACTTCTCGAAGCGAAAGGCTACAAAGACGTTCCAATCATCCGTGGATCCGCTTTGAAAGCTCTCGAAGGAGACCCAAAGTACGTCGAAGCGATCATGAAACTGATGGACACAGTCGACGAAAGAATCCCAACACCGGAAAGAGCTGTCGACAAGCCATTCTTGATGCCAATCGAAGACGTGTTCTCCATCTCCGGACGCGGTACAGTCGTTACCGGCCGTATCGAACAAGGCTGCGTCAAGATCAACGATAAACTCGAAATCGTCGGACTCGGCGACACTCGCGAAACAGTCTGCACCGGTATCGAAATGTTCCAAAAAACATTGGATGTCGGCTATGCAGGGGAAAACGTCGGTGTTCTCCTCCGCGGTATCGATAAAAAAGACGTGGAAAGAGGACAAGTGCTCGCTCAGCCAAAATCGCTGAAAGCGCACAAGAAATTCCGCGGCCCCGTTTACATTCTTACAAAAGAAGAAGGCGGACGCCACAAACCATTCTTCACTAACTACCGTCCTCAGTTCTACATCCGTACAACTGACGTTACCGGTACCATCACTCTACCAAAGGACGTCGAGATGGTGATGCCAGGCGATAACGTTGTGATCGACGTAGAACTCATTGCCCCAATTGCGATCGAAGTCGGAGACAGAATCGCGATTCGTGAAGGCGGACGTACGATCGGTTCCGGAACTGTTTCTGAAGTTCTGGACTAGTCAGTCGAATTTGAATGTGTAGTGGGGGCAACCACCCCCCATTTTTTTAAGGGAGTGTAGCTCAGCTGGTAGAGCAACGGTCTCCAAAGCCGTCGGTCGGGGGTTCGAATCCCTCCGCTCTCGATATCGTTTTTTGATAGATGAAGAAAAATGAAAAATTTTTCTGGCAATATTGTGCCGTTTTAAGTTATGATACTCGTTTACTTGGAATTGAAGAAACGGAAGTGAATCGGCACGCAGTGTGTGGAGAATTTTGAGGTGAAACGTGAGCGTGGAAATCAAGTCGATGGAAGTTAAGAAAACACAACCAACGATCGCAACACCGGTCGCCCCGGCAGCCGAACAAACCACCTTTGCTTGGTCAGATGTGGTCTCTTTCGTCGGGAACGTCAAGGAAGAACTGCGAAAAATCACCTGGACTAGTCCGGATGAACTGCGAGTATACACCCAAATAACAGTTGGGGCAACTTTTGTATTGGGCCTAGGCATCTACCTAATCGACCTTTTCATCCAGTTCTCGCTGGCGGGAATCTCGAATATCGTCCGCTTCATTTTTGGGTAGAAGCACTAAACCGAATAGACAACACAGTTGCAAACAGTTGCAACACTAACAACGCAAGGGTCACATGCATAAATGGTACGTCGTCCAAGTGTTTTCGACACACGAAAAAAAAGTTAAAAAAGCGATCGAAGAACACCGCGAACAGAAAGGAATGTTAGAACTCGTCGAACAAGTTCTCCTCCCTATCGAAAACGTCTCCGAAGTTGTCAAAGGACAACAAAAGATCGTCGAAAAAAGACTCTGGCCCGGGTACCTCCTCGTGAAAATGACCATGAACGACGACTCCTGGCAGTACATTAAAACAACTCAAGGCGTAATCGACTTCCTCGGCGGCGACAAAGCAGTCCCCCTTAACGATGACGAAGTCGACCAAATCTTGAAAGACCTCGAAGACAAAAAACAAAAAGTCACCCAAAAACACAAATTCGAGGTGGGCGACAAAGTTAAAATTATCGATGGCGTTTTCGTTAACTTTATGGGAACGGTCATCGAAGTGTTCCACGAGAAAGGCCGCCTTAGCGCCATGGTCTCTATCTTCGGACGCGATACCCGCGTCGATGATCTCGAGTTCAGCCAAGTAGAAGAGCTGAGCGAAGAGGTGGATAAATTATAATTGAAAGATGTGTCAGGACCATCTTCCAAGAAGTATTTCTTAGGTGAAATAAGCCTCCTCTTGGATCCCTTGACTACAGCGAAAATACGAATTTGAGGAATGTATGGCTAAAGCTGCTCCTAAAAAAAAGATCGCGAAGTTTATTAAACTGCAAATTCCTGCAGGGAAAGCAAACCCGGCACCCCCAATCGGTCCCGCTCTCGGGGGCGCAGGGGTCAACATCATGGCTTTCTGCAAGGAATTTAACGCGCGCACACAAAGCTTGGCAGGAGATATTCTCCCTGTCGTTATCACTGTTTACGTTGATAAAACGTTCACATTTATCACTAAAAAGCCCCCGGTGGCTGAACTCCTAAAGAAAAAATTGGGAATTCAGAAAGGCTCGGCTATTCCTAACCGCACCAAAGTTGCGAAAATCAACCGTCAACAAGCGTCCGAAATTGCAAAAGAAAAAATGCAAGACATGAACGCCGCTGACATCGATGACGCAATCGATATGGTCTTAGGAACTGCCCGCTCTATGGGTATTGATTACATACCATAAATTAGGAAACTTAAAATATGGGTAGCTCAAGCAAACGCAGTCGGGAGATAGCAAAGATGGTGGAACCTCAAAAGGTCTACTCACTATCCGAAGCTATCGCTATCTTAAAGAAATGCCCCCCTGTTAAATTTCAACAGTCGGTGGACCTTTCCTTAAGAATGGGCGTTGACCCACGTAGATCAGACCAAGCAATCCGCGGAACTGTTTCGTTACCGAACGGAACGGGTAAAACTCTCCGCGTCTTGGTGTTCTGTAAAGGAGACCGCGTCAAAGAAGCCTTAGACGCAGGTGCTGACTACGCAGGCAACGAAGACTTATTCGAAAAAGTCAACAGTGGCTGGACAGACTACGACGCTGTCATCGCAACGCCAGACATGATGCGAGAAGTGGGTAAATTGGGAAAAGTTTTAGGTCCTCGCGGCTTGATGCCGACACCTAAAGCCGGTACCGTCACCAACGATATCGCAAAAGCTGTCCACGATGTGAAAGCCGGAAAAATCGAATTCAAAAACGACAAACAAGGCGTTGTTAACGCAGGCGTTGGTCGCTTAAACTTCGATGAACAAAAACTGATCCAAAACGTTCGTGCGTTTTTCAGAGCAGTTCTCCGCGCTAAGCCTCCAACAGCAAAAGGCCACTATATCAAGTCGATTGTGGTGTCTTCCACAATGGGGCCTGGCCTCAAACTCAACTTGAATGAACTCGAAGAGGGTTAAGGAGTCACGATCATGAGAAAAGAAAAACAACTCCACCTAAACGAGATCCAAAGCCCAATCACCAGTCACTCCTTTCTCGTAGTCCGCTACAAGATGGGCGCGAACATGGCGAACAGCTTCCGTCGCGAGTTGGGTAAAGCCGGCAGCCACTTAGAGGTCACTCGTAAAAGAATGCTCCTCAAAGCGGCACAAAATTCCGGTGTCGACCTCAAATACAGTTCCCTCGATGGACACATCGGAGTGGTATTTGCGCCTGTCAACCCCCTTGATGTCACGAAAATGGTATTCAAGTTCGGTGAAGACAACAGCGAATCGATTGAAGTTGTAGGGGGTCGCATTGACGGCCAACTCTATAACGGCACCGATATGGAAAAACTATCCAAGCTTCCAAGCATGGATGAGATGCGCGCTCAGCTTCTTAGCGTATTCGAAGCTCCGCTCTCTCAAACACTTGCTACTATGGATGCAATTCTCGCAAGCGTTGTCTACTGTTTGGACAACAAGTGCAAAGCGGAATCCGCTGCACAAGAGTCGAATTAAGTTAAGAATTATTAGTGAGGTACTACTGTGAGTAACAAAACTGAACAATTAGTCGAAGAACTCAGCCAACTGACCGTTCTGGAAATGGCAGAGCTCAAAACTCGTCTTGAAGAAAAATGGGGCGTTAAAGCTGCTGCTGCAGTTGCAATGGCTGCTCCTGCTGCCGGCGCTGCACCTGCAGAAGCTGCTGCTGAAGCGACAGAATTCACTGTCACTTTGGAAGAAGCTCCTGCCGCTGCTAAAATCAACGTCATTAAAGTCGTTCGCGAAATCACAAGCCTCGGCCTGAAAGAAGCGAAAGACCTCGTTGAAGGCGCTCCAAAAGTTGTCAAAGAACACGCTCCTAAAGCTGAAGCTGAAGACATTAAGAAGAAACTCGAAGCTGCTGGCGCTAAAGTCTCCTTGAAGGGACATTAATCCACTCGCGAGTTTTCGTGAACACCCAGACGCAGGATAAATAAATTTATCCTTGCGCCTGGGATTATGTATTTTTGAGTGATTTTTATCACTTTAGCGTGTCTCTGCTGCATTATAGATTGCTTTATCTTCAAGTCTTACCAGGGAGTCCTTGAGAATGTTAAAAAAGCCCCCACAACGTCAAGCATTTCATGAGAGGGAAGAGATCATCGATCTTCCTAACCTTATCGAAATCCAAGTTAAGTCCTACTCACAATTCCTTCAAGCAAACAAATTTCCCGATGAAAGAGAGAATTTTGGATTGCAAGAAGTCTTTACCGAAATCTTCCCTATCAAATCCTACGACGAAAAAACCATTTTAGAATGCCTCTCCTACAACCTGGGATCCCCAAACGGTGGAGTGTCGGCGCACGGTTCAGGAGAACAGGGTGCCCTTTGATGATCTCTTCGAGAACGTCCCACACTTCCGGAGCGTGGCGTTGAATCATTTTCTTCGCCGAGCGGATCGTGTAGACGTAGCCCAAGTCCTTCAAACGCTTCACGATGAAAGGTTCGAACAGCTCCAACGCCATCAGCTTAGGCAGACCGCACTGCTTGAATTTCAGTTCAGGGCCCACGATAATCACGGAACGACCGGAGTAGTCCACACGCTTACCGAGGAGGTTTTGACGGAAGCGGCCTTGCTTACCTTTTAGCATTTCGGAGAGCGACTTAAGAGGACGGTTTCCCGCTCCCATGACAGGGTGACCGTGACGGCCGTTGTCGAATAGGGCGTCGACAGCCTCTTGAAGCATCCGTTTTTCGTTGCGGATGATCACTTCAGGTGTTTTCAGCTTCAGAATCGCTTTGAGACGGTTGTTTCTGTTGATGACGCGACGGTAGAGGTCGTTAAGGTCGGAAGTTGCGAAACGGCCGCCATCCAAAGGCACTAACGGACGAAGATCCGGTGGGATGACAGGAATTGCTTCCATGACCATCCAGTCAGGTTTGTTGCCGGAAGTGACAAAGCTTTCGATGATTTTCAAGCGTTTTGCAAGCTTCATACGCGCTTGCATCGACTTTGTTTTACGCAGCTTTTCTTTCAAGTCGACCAATTGAGTTTGGAGATCTTCCGTGCACAGCAGTTCGCGGATCGCCTCGGCACCCATACGAGCGATGAAAGCATCGCGGCCCCATTTTTCTTGCGCTTCTCTATATTCTGTGTCGTTCAGCAGTTGTTTCTTTTCGAGATCGGTATGACCCGGATCGATAACCACATACTCTTCATAATAGATCACTCTTTCCAGATCTCCGGAGGACATTCCAAGAATGTTACCGATACGGGAAGGCATCGTTTTGAAGAACCAAATGTGCACCACAGGAACAGCTAGATCGATGTGAGCCATTCTTTCACGTCGCACTTTCGAAAGGGTGACTTCCACGCCGCAACGGTCGCAGACAATCCCTTTGTGCTTAATTTTTTTGTATTTACCGCAGGCGCATTCCCAGTCACGTGTCGGCCCGAAGATCTTCTCGCAAAACAATCCCCCTTTTTCAGGCTTGAAGGTACGGTAGTTGATTGTTTCCGGCTTTTTGATTTCTCCGCGAGACCACTTGTTACGGATCACATCGTTCGAAGCGATGTGAATCGTCAACTTATCAAATTCGGCCTCATTATGTTCTCTTTCTGACATGCCCTTTCCTCAATTACTAAATTTTTCGGCGCCAGAGCGCGCGGCAGAACACCGTGTCCTGCCGTTAGGAATTATGATTATTTCTCAATAACCGCTTCTGTTCTAACATCAAGACCCAAGCCTTGCATCTCTTTGATCAACACGTTAAAGGACTCAGGTGTTCCCGAGCGGAGGAGGTTATCCCCTTTAACAATGGATTCGTAGATGCGTGTACGGCCGGAGACGTCGTCGGATTTTACTGTCAACAGTTCTTGGAGCAGGTGTGCAGCGCCATAAGCTTCTGCTGCCCACACTTCCATCTCCCCGAAACGTTGACCCCCCATTTGCGCTTTACCGCCCAAAGGCTGTTGCGTGACGAGGGAGTAAGGTCCAACCGCGCGGGCGTGGATCTTATCGGCGACCAAGTGGCTCAATTTCAGCATGTAGATGTAACCCACTACCACGCTGTTATCGAAGCGCTCACCGGTGGTGCCATCGAACAGGAAGAATTTACCGTTGTTTGGAAGACCTTGCTGTTCCATCATTTTCCAGATTTCCTGTTCAGGGAAACCTTCGAAAACAGGGCTCTTCATATAGATACCGGCGCGCTTTGCAGCGAAGCCGAGGTGGGTCTCGAAAAGCTGACCCATGTTCATACGAGAAGGCACCCCTAATGGGTTCAGGATCATTTGGATTGGCATACCATCATCGAGGTAGGGCATATCCGCCATCGGAACAATCTTGGAGACAACCCCTTTGTTCCCGTGACGTCCCGCCATCTTATCACCCACTTGCAGCTTACGTTTGGAAGCTACGTAGACTTTAACTTGACGGATGATACCCGGATCGAGATCCGTATCACCTTTTTTCATGTATTCGATTTCGGTTTTGTACTGAAGATCGAGAGTTTGCTGACCAATTTCGTAATC
>Ga0351959_1192_pt1 | contig 13126 bp, 9 predicted proteins | sample TotcelT113001M13_FD_206836 | JGI IMG/M metagenome (GOLD analysis project Ga0351959, IMG submission 206836) | Enriched cells from coal bed in the Powder River Basin, Montana, United States - Total cells T11 rep3 HSBNCT.T11.300.1.M13 ...
GAAACGGCCCGTGATGATTTCAAGCGGCAGGCGCTTCCCCTCCAACAACCCCTTTGCGGCAAGGATTTTTTTGGTCAGGTCGATCAACTCACCCGTATTGCCGCGGTGGTGTGTGATAACGGCAAAGAGCCCCCCGGGGCGCAGCAGGCGCACAACTTCCGGAATCGCCTCGGGAAAAAAATACAGGGCATAGGAACACAGGGCCAGATCAAACGATCGTTCCGGAAAGCTTTTAAGGATGGGCGATCCGGTCGAAAAGAACTTTCCCCGGATGGACGCTCGCCCGCAGGACGCCAGATAGAGCGGCTCGTAAGCCGCAATGATATCGACACCCGTGGCGGTCGCGTCAGGGGCGACCCTGCCTTTGAGCTTTTCCGAGAAGGATCCGAAGGCACAGCCTAAATCGAGAATCTGCCGGCAGTTCCCGAGCTCAAGCCCTTCCAGCGCCATCTCCTGAACATGGCCTTTGTTTGTCGAGAATCGCTGTATGAGTCCGGCGACGCGCTGATGCTCGTGGACATCCCTGAAGACTTCTTGAATCTGCCTCTGTTCGGACATGTCGTCACTCCGGAATGTCTCCTGGCGCGCATCACCCGGATCGATGGCAGGATGCTTTTGAAAGCCCCGTTCTTTTCGGTTCTGCATTATAGAGCCTTGCCCGCGGCCTGTCAAGAAAATGACCCGGCTTGCGCCAATATCTCGTTGACACAAAAAATCACACCCCTTATACTCCCCGGGAAACATCTCCACAACTTTCGCGCGTGAGCCATGAACATCATCTATATCGCCGATATCCACGGGGCCTTTAATCGCGTAGGTCATCTTCTGGATGCAACGGACGCGGATGTCTATATCATCGCCGGGGATCTGATCGATCTTCCTTTCTACACGATGAATACGGCCATGCATTACCATGAACTGCAAACCTATTTTCATGGCTTGAGGCGCGGGATGGACAAAACGGATGATCTGCTGGAGGACTTTGTCGATCAACTGATGCTGACGCCCGACCTGCCTGAGGACATCCAGGAAAAGGGGGCGCGCTTTCAGCAATACACGATCCGCGCCCGTCGCGTCATGCAGCAGAAATACAAGGTCCTGGAAAATATCCTCTCCCTGAAACCGGGCCCCTTATGCCTGTGCCTCCCCGGCAATTATGACATGGATCTGAAATACACCTCGCTGCATCACCGGGACCTTCATCTCCGGCGCCGGTCCGTCGGCGACCTGACCATCGGCGGATACGGCGGCGCCGGCGGCTGGACCCAGGGCATTCCCGAACGGTACGTGATCCACGGCCGCTCCGGTCGGCCTTTTTCTGAAAGAGACCTCGAAATGATTCGCTTTTTCGAAGCCGCCCGGCCGGATCTGATCGTCACGCACCAGCCCGCCCACGGTTTTCACGATCAGGTCACGCCGATGGGTGAAACGGGCTCCCCGGCGCTGCTGCATTATTGCGAAACGCACGACGTGCTGGCCTGCCTCACGGGCCACATCCATGAGCAATGGGGATTTGCCGAAAACGAAGGAACGATTTATCTGAATCCATCGAATTTCGGGGATGTCCATCGGATCAGCGGGCGGGTGTCCGAAGGCGGATTTTTTCACGAAATCGAAATCGCAAGCGGCCGCATTGAACGCGTGGCCTATAAGAAAATTTCCGGTCGGACCCTTTACGACATCATGTTGTATGATCGCCGGGAATCGGGCTGGCGGAGCCGGGTCATCGACACGGAACGCTACGGCGCCCACCTGCGGGGACAGACTTACGACCGGCCGCCGGATTCGAACGATCATCCGTCCGCCCCTGAATGGTCCGGGGATGCGCAGGCCCTCTACCGTGACCTTCGGGCTGAGGCCGGCGATCCGGCTGCTCATCCGGTCGAAAAATGCTTGCAAATCCTCGGTGCTGAAGATAACATAACGTATTCACTGGACATCGTCGGATGGGCGAAGGACGGGACGGGTGAGTCCGAAACGGATCTGGATCTGGTCGTGTACATGCGTTGCGGCCAATCCGACGAGGACAAGACGTGCTTCCGTGGATCCGCTTCGGACTGTCCTCATTTTGCCGCCGCACAGGCGATGATCCGGGAACGGATCGGCGGCCGCATCCCTTTTGAAATTGTGGATTGCATCGATCTGAACCATGTGGAAAAGAGCATCCGTGCCCGAAACTATGAATGTGAAATGACGCAGCGTTTTGTGGTTTATCGATCGGTGGGACGTCCGATCCGCGCCGACCTGTTCGCACCGGCGGAAAAAATGCTGAGCCTTGACGGGGACTTCAGACGGGAGCTGGACGGCAGCATCGGTTCCTATTTCCGTATCTTCATGACGACGGCCGGGCGTGTCCGGTCGTTCAGTACGTACGAATCGCATCTGAGTGCGATCGGCATCCGCCTGCCCGGGTCGATGCGTGCCCACATCCGGGCTTATCTTGCCAGACAGCAGGCAGGATACAAGAAAAGAATGACGGAAACGGCCAATGGAAAAATCAACGCCGAGCAGGATTGAAACGAAGCTGATCGCCAGGCTTGTGAACCGGTATCAGTTTTCAGTGGCCATCGAAGAGGCTTATGCGGTGACGGCCCAGACCCTGGGCGCCATGCTGCCCGAGGACTGCGGCGTCCTGTATCTGAAAGACGCCGGCGTGGACCTCTACCAGCCCATCGCTCCGTGGGGAAATCCCGACGAACCGCCTAAACCCCTCGTCAGCCAGGATTGCTGGGCGCTTCGGCGGGGCCGCATGCACAAGGTTCTGGCCGGATCCCAGGACATCCGCTGCCGTCATGCCGTCGGCCCGTCCAATGACGCAGCCAGCCTGTGCGTTCCGATCATGACCTTCGGCGAACCCCTCGGGCTGCTCCATTTTTCCACGCGCGGCGACGAACGATCCTTTTCCGATAAAAGGCAGGCCGTCGGACTCATCGCCGACCTGCTTGCCATGACCCTCGTCAATATCCGCCTGCGCGACCGCATTCAAGATATGGTGGAGCGGGATTATCTGACGGGCCTTTACAATCGCAGGCCTCTGGAAGAGCACTTGAAGCGGCTGCTCAAAACGGCCATCCGGGAAAAGGCATCGATCGGCCTGATCATGATGGATATCGACCATTTCGGCTATTTCACGGAAAATTACGGTCATGGCGCGGCGGACGCCGTCCTGCGCGATCTGGGCGCCTTTCTCAATGAATATCTGGGGAAGGAAGACCTGGCCGGCCGCTTCGGGGCCGACGAGTTCCTGCTGCTCCTGCCGGGACATCCCCTCGATGCCTCCCAGCGGCGGGCCGAGCATATCCGCGATCTGATCAAGGACCGATCCCAGTACGAAGCCCACCGGCACATGCGCCGCATCACCCTGTCGATGGGTGTGGCCGCGTTTCCCGATCATGGCAATAATCCGGCCGACCTCATTCAGAGCGCCATCAATGCCCTCAAACTGGCCAAAAAAACCGGCCGGGACCGCATTGTGGTCGGAGAGGAATGAATGATGGGCGGGCTGCGTCAATGATCCGCGGGTTTGCTCCGATTGCGGCGCGGGATGCCGTCGCCTGACCCCAAAAATGATTTCCTCGCCAAAAGTCATGATAAATTCTATTGCCGCCGCGTTTCGAAGCATGGTAACCACCTGCGCGGCAAATCCTTTTTTCAGCCGTCTCAAACCATTAACGAGCTTACTCCCGAGGCCCTAATTGAATCCAAAGACCCGACAGCCCCCTCCCCTGCCCCGCATCACCTATCCTGAGTCCCTGCCGATCGTGGAGCGCAGGGCGGATATCATCCGGGCGATCCGGCGGCATCCGGTCGTGGTGATAACAGGCGAAACCGGATCGGGCAAAACGACGCAGATTCCCAAAATGTGCCTCGAAGCGGGGCGAGGCCTCCGCGGCATGATCGGCTGCACGCAGCCGAGGCGCATTGCGGCCGTGACGGTGGCGCAGCGGATTGCGGAGGAACTGGGGGAAGACCTGGGCCGCTCGATCGGCTACAAGATCCGTTTTGAAGAACGCTCCGGCCCCCGCCCGCTCATCAAGCTCATGACCGACGGCATCCTGCTCATGGAGGCGCAGGCCGATCCGCGCCTGCGTGCTTACGACACGGTCATCGTGGATGAGGCCCACGAGCGCAGCCTCAATATCGATTTCACGCTGGGCATCCTCAGGAATCTGTTAAACGTCCGGCGGGATCTCAAGGTGATCGTCACGTCCGCCACGATCGACACGGAGAAGTTCTCCCGGGCCTTCGGCGATGCACCCATCATTGAGGTGTCCGGCCGCATGTACCCGGTGGACGTCCATTATCGTCCCATCGATCCGGAGGCGGAGGAAAAAGGCGATTTCACCTATGTCGATGCAGCCGTAAAGGCCGTTGAAGACTTCAGGAAACAGCGGAAACGGGGCGACATCCTGATCTTCATGCCCACGGAACAGGATATCCGGGAAACCTGCGATCTGCTCGAGGGCCGCGACGTCAAGGACTGCGCCATCCTTCCCCTTTTCGCCCGGCTTTCCGGATCGGAGCAGCGCCGCGTCTTTGAACCCATGGCCGTCCAGAAGATCGTCGTGGCCACCAATGTGGCGGAAACGTCCATTACGATCCCGGGCATCCGCTACGTCATCGACACCGGCATGGCGCGCATTTCAAGCTACAGTCCGCGCACGCGAACCACGAGCCTCCCGGTCCGATCCATCTCGCGAAGCAGCGCCGAACAGCGCAAAGGCCGGTGCGGACGCGTCCAGCACGGTCTGTGCATCCGGCTCTACGCCGAGGAGAATTTTGAAAGCCGTCCCCTCTTTACCCAGCCGGAAATCCTGCGCGCCAACCTGGCCGAAGTCATTCTGCGCATGCTGTCCCTCAGGCTCGGCCATATCGAGTCCTTTCCGTTTATCGATCCTCCCGCTCCGAGGGCCGTCCGGGACGGCCTGGATGTCCTTCAGGAGTTGGGGGCCATCGAAAAGGTCGCTCCGGCCGATGATGCGGCCGCGACGGGATCCTTCCACCTGACGGAAAGGGGCCGCCGCATGGCCCGCCTGCCCATCGATCCCCGGATTTCCCGCATGCTCCTGGAGGCAAAAGAGGAAGGTTGTGTGGAGGAGGTCCTCGTCATCGCATCCGCCATGACCGTTCAGGACCCCCGCGAACGCCCCTTGGAGCAGGCCCAGCGTGCGGACCAGGCGCACGCCGCATTTCACGATCCGACCTCCGATTTTATCACGTTGCTGCGCATCTGGAGGCATTACTACGATCAGCGGGAATCGATCAGGACCCAGAACCGCATGCGGAAGTTCTGTCGGGAACATTTCCTCTCCTACCGCCGCATGCGCGAGTGGCGGGACGTCCACGACCAGATCCGGATGATTCTTAAGGAACAGGAAAGCCCTCTCAATGCCGGTCCGCAAAAACCGCCGGACGCCCAACAACGGACCGACGGCATCCATAAATCCATCCTGAGCGGTTACCTGTCAAACATTGCCGTCAAGCAGTCCAAAAACATTTATGCGGCAACGAAGGGCCGTGAGGTCATGATCTTTCCTGGATCGAGCCTTTTCAACAAGGGTGGGAACTGGGTTGTTGCAGCGGAAATCATTGAAACATCTCGTCTTTTCGCCAGAACCGTGGCCAACATCGATGTTCAGTGGCTGGAGGCCGTGGGAGGCGATCTGTGCCGCTACACCTATGCTGCGCCACATTGGGAAAAGAACCGGGGGGAAGTGGTTGCCTCGGAGCAGGTCAGTCTTTTCGGACTGATCATCGTTCCCAGCCGCCCCGTCTCCTACGGGCGCATCGATCCCGAAACATCGGCGCGGATTTTCGTGCGCAGCGCCCTCGTGGAAGGAGAGATCAAACAGAGGCTGCCCTTCCTGGAGCATAACCTGAAGCTCATGACTTCGATTGCGGCCATGGAGGAGAAAATCCGCCGTCGCGATCTGCTGGCCGACGAGGAACATATCGCCCGGTTTTATGAGGAACGCCTGCCGGGAATTTACGATATCCGGTCGCTGCAGAAGCTGATCCGGGACCGCGGCGGCGACGGGTTTCTGCGCATGCGTAAAGCGGATATTCTCAGGGGCCTTCCGGACGAAGACACGCTCGCCCTCTATCCCGACGAATACGCCTCGGGCAAGCTGCGTTTCAAGTTTTCTTACCGCTTCGAGCCCGGGCATGCGGAGGACGGCGTTACGATGAAAATTCCCCTCCACCTGCTTTCGGCGGCGCCGGCCGAAGCTGTGGACCTGTCCGTTCCCGGCCTCTATCGCGAGAAGATCCATGCGCTGCTGCGGGGCCTCCCGAAGGAATACCGGAAAAAACTCCAGCCGCTTGCCGAAGCGGCCGATGTCATTCAGGCCGAAATGCCTTCCCCGGAGGGATCGCTGCCCTCCTGCCTGGGAAAGTTTATCCATCAGCGCTTCGGGGTAAGCATCCCCGCCTCCTCCTGGCCGCTGGACAAACTTCCGGATCATCTGAAGATGAGGTTTTCCGTGGTGGATGCCCGGGGACGTGAAATCTCCGCGGGGCGGGATATTGAACGGTTCCGGACCGAAATGCTGACGACGGAGGAATCGGCCGTATTCGAAAGCGCCCGCAGGACCTGGGAAAAGACGGGATTGAGCGGATGGGATTTCGGCGACCTTCCGGAAGAAATCCCGCTCGAAAGCCGCGGCATCCTTCAGGGATTTGCGTTTCCGGCGCTGCAGGCCGCTGAGGGAACCGTCAGCCTCCGGCTCTTTCATACGCAAGCGGAGGCGCTGAAATCGCACCCAAAGGGCGTCGCCTCCCTCTACGGGCTTCACTTTCACCAGGAATTGAAATACCTGAAAAAATCCCTGGCCCTGTCGGGCGACATGAAGGTGTGGGCCGCTGCGTTCGGCGGCCAGAAGGTTTTCGAAACCAGGCTCTACGAAAAGATTCACCAGGATCTTTTCAGCGTATCGGTCCGGACGGCAGCGGACTTCCATCGGCATGCGGACACCGCAGAACCGCGCATCCTGCCCGCGGGCCAGGAATTGCTCAGAACGATCAAGCCATTCCTACAGACCTGCCATGAAACGTTCGCCACCCTGCGCGCCCATGAAGCATCCCATCGCTTTAATAAACCGGCCATCCGGTTTCTTGAAGGCGTGCGTGCGGATCTTGATCGCCTTGTGCCGTCCGACTTCCTTCTGCAATACGATTCCGAGCGCCTGGAACACATTATGCGCTACCTGAGGGCCCTGCTGATCCGCGTGGAGAGGGGCCTCCTGCACCTGGAGAAGGATATCGGAAAGGCAAATGAGATCAAGCTTTTTGATGATTTCCTTCAGGAAGAGCTTAAACACCTGGCGCCGGAATCATCCGCCGAAAAGCGACAGGCCCTCGACGCCTTCCGGTGGATGATCGAAGAGTACAAGGTTTCGCTGTTCGCCCAGGAGCTCAAGACGCCCTTCCCGATTTCCCGAAAGAGACTGACGCTTAAAAAACAGGAAATCGAAAGAATGGCGTGAGGATGATTCCTGCTCACGATGCCTTTACCTTCGCAGGCTTTGCCTTTTCCGCGCCGCCGGCCGGGGCAGCCGATATGGACGCGCCTTGTTCGGAAAGGTTTTCCGAGGGGGCGGCCAGGATGTCGGCACAGGATCGAACATATTCTTCGGAAAGCGCGAAGCAGTCTTTCATGATTTCCACCGGATTCTCCTCGTTCTGCAAGCCGCCCCCGACGGTACTCATCGCTTTGAGAGAACACTTCCACCAGGCCAGCGCCAGCTCTGAACAGCACTTCTGCTGCTCGAGATAAAACATGCTCAGAGCCTGCATGTTCGAATGGCTAAGCTTCCGGGTGTTGAATCGGTCAAAACGCCATTGCTGCCATGACCGGATGACGTTCATTCCCGGCAGGCTGTCTTTTTCATCCTCTTCGGCCGTGTCCGGGAGGAATCGCCTGGCGGCTTCCATCCATTGTTTGCCGGCCGACGCCATCAGGTCATAACCCCACATCAGGTGACTGAAGTTGATTCCGCTTTTTGACGGTGCACTCATAAGTTCCTCCTAACGTTCTTTTCGTCCCAGAGTAGGGAGAACTCAACAAGAATGCAATACGAGCGGATTTCATGTTTACTGCGGTGTTATTCCACGTAGCCCATCTCAAAGAGTGACCGGTTCTCTCCACTCGCCTTCAGAATCTGTAATTACGAGTTATCACCTGTAGATCTTACCGAATTAATTCCGTATTGGTTTCCATGAAATCCGGGGATACACTAAAATAAAAAAAGGAGGGCCGGTCTATGGAACATTTCATTGCTTTGATGAAATTGACAGATGAGGGAATCAAAACAGTCAAGACAACCACAGAGGTCATCGGAAAAGCGCAAAAGGTCCTGGAAAAACAGGGCGGGAAAATGGTCGCCTGCTATCTGACCATGGGGGAGATCGACTATGTCGCGGTCTTTGACGCCCCGAACGATGATGTTGCCATCAGCTTTGTGCTCAGTCTGGGCTCGACGGGTAACGTCCGGACGACGACGATGAAGGCCTTTAAAACCGAAAAAATCGAGAAAGTAAACATCGTCATATAAGCAGACGGCAAAAAGGTGGTCTCATGTTAATGCCATCGCACCTCCTTTGATTTAAGAGCAGGAGGCGCTGATTTTCAGGTGAGTGCCATCAGGTGGGTCCGGAGATTGACTTTCTTGTTGTTGAGCCTCAGCTTCCTGCGGATATTGTCCTTGTGAAATTCGACAGAGCGGATGGAGAGATTCAGCAAGCCTGCGATTTCCTTTGCTGTTTTTCCATCCTTGACGAGGTTGGCCACCTCGATTTCCCGGGGCGTGAAATCCATTTGCACGGCCATCAGGGTGCGTAAGAAAGGGGATATGACTTTTTTCAGGTTGGCGTCGATGACTTCCAGATAGCCTGTCTGGACGGGGTTCATGGGCGTGCGGCTTAATTTTTCCACATAGGGAAGAACGAGCTTGCGGACATTGGAAAGGATCTTTTTCTCGATCTCCTGCCGGTCCTCCTCCCGCTGCCGGAGCAGGACCTTGAGGGCCGTGTTCATCTCCTGCAGCCTGTGGGATTCGGCGGCCAGGTCCTGTTCCCTTTTTTTCAGCGCTTTTACGGCCTGTTTACGCTCCGAAATGTCCATCATGGAGACCACGCTCGTGGTCGTACCCGGGATCATGGCGACATTCAGAAAGATGTCGCGATGTCGCCCCGTTCTGTCCTGGGCTCGACATTCGTAACTGGAGGGCGCCGCTTCCGGATTTTTCCGTCGCAGGCGGTGATATTTTTTCATGCGCATGATGTCGTCCGGTATGATGAAATCCGTCCATGTACGGCGGCCTTCGACCTCAGGTTTTGCATAGCCGCTGAGCTTCTCAAATTCCCGGTTCATGAAGGCAATGGTCATGTCTTCCTTAATGATCAACATGGCCGTTCCGGTGGTCTCAAAGATCGTTCGATACCAGATCTCTGATTCCTGGAGTTTTTTTTGTGTCCGCACGACTTCCGTAATGTCGGTCACCATTTCAATCGCAGCAATAATCCGGCCGCTCCGATCCTTGAGCGGTGAGGCAACGATCCTGTAGTGCCTGATTTCATGGCCCCTGGGCGTACCGGCCACCGATTCATGCACCTGTCCGTCCCGAAGGGCCTTGCAGGTCGGGCAATAAGAACAGACCGCCTCCCGGGGGGGATCGTTGAAGGCTCGGTAACAGAGGGGCTTCAAATTGCTGTCGAGATCCGGGAACCACGACTGCATCTGGGGATTCAGGGCCAGGATCTCCATATCCGGACTGATCAAGGCGATGCCCACGCCGATATAGTCGAAAATACTTCGGAAACGTTCCTCGGATGCGCGCAGGGCCTCTTCCGTCCGATTGTGATTTTCAATTTCCTCAAGGAGGCGTTGTCTTTCTTTCTGCAGCTCCGCCGTCCGCTTTTCCACGATGGTTTCCAACTGGTCATGGGCCTTGAGCAGGGCCGCTTCCGCTGCCTTGAGATCCGTGATGTCGCGACCTACGGCCTGATATTCGACAAATTCCCCATCCCTGTTATAGATGATTCGGTTGGTCCATTCCTGCCAGCCGACTCGTCCATCCGGCAGGACGATAGCATGCTGAAGGGTCACGCAAGGCTGCTGTTCATTCAGGGAGGAGATAACCTGCCGGACCTGACGGTTATCCTTCCGGGGAATCAGACGAAAAAAACTGAACCCGATGAGCTCATCCCTTTCCCGGTTGAAAAAGCGGCAGTAGGCTTCATTGACAAAGGTCAGGGTTCCATCGGGCCGGTAACGGCAAATGAGCTCTGTCTGATCCTCCACGATGTGGCGATAGCGTTTTTCGCTCTGCTGGAGTTCGTCCTCCATCTGTTTGCGCGCACTGATGTCGGCAATCAGGGCCAGGCATTTTTCCACCCCGTGTTTCCGGTCAGCAATGCCGATACACGATAGAAAGGCAAAGACGGGATGTCCATCGCTTCTAATGATTTTCAGTTCATACGTCTGCCTTTCCGCACTGCTGAAGAGGTTTCTTTGATGCTCATCAAACCGTGCCTGTTCAGGCTGCGCCAGAAATTGCCTGAACGAAAGATCTTTCAGCAGCGCGGGTTCCGTTCCCAGAAGTCTAGCCGCCGTATGGTTCGCCTCCAGGATCGTGCCCTGCTCATTCCAGGTCACATACCCGACGGGCGCGTAATCATAGAGAGACTTGTATTTCTTCAGTTCCTCCGGCTTTTCAGCAGGGGGAGGACCTGATTTCCGTCTCTGCCTTGCCATGGCGATCTCCCTTTTCATCAGCCGACACCGTTGACAATATTCAGGATGCATTCAATTTATTCAGTAGATATGCCATGTTCCGACCCAATGATGCCATCGTCTGCATCCCTTCATCGTCCTTCAGAACGTCCCCCGGATCCCGGCCGACGCCGATGCTCCAGTAACTGGCGCCCGGCATGAACATCTGCATATAGTGCAGGAACAGGTTCATGGAGCTGAACGCCGGGATGCCGCCGGCGCGACGCACGGCCGTCACGGCCGCCCCCACCTTTCCCTTGAACATGTAGTCGTTCGCACGGGCGACAAAGCCGCAGCGTTCGATAAAGGCCCGCATCCCCGAAGAGACGTCGGAGAAATAGGTCGGAGACCCCAGCAGGATACCCTCAGCCGGCTCCATGGCCGTAATGATCTCGTTGAGCGTGTCCTTCTCGACGGCACACCTTCGGTTCCTGTTTTTGAAACATTTGTAACAGGCGATGCATCCCTGAACCGGCTTTCCCGCCATCTGGATCAGTTCCGTTTCAATGCCCTCTTTTTTCAGCTCATCAAAAACCACATTGATCAGCATCGCCGTATTTCCGTCCCTGCGGGCGCTTGCGTTCAACGCAACAACCTTCATGCCATACCTCCCTTTGTTACGGTTTTCCATTCTTCATCGCATTGTAAACATCCAGAACGATCCGTCCGGACAATTTTTCCGCCGCTCCGCTCATCGCCAGGGCCAGTCCCTGAACGGTCCGCTCCGTCAGGGGTTCTTCATGACGATAATTTTTCTGGAAGAGAATCTGCCTGGTCAGTTCCTTTTGCGTCGTGTCCATCAGCGTGATCTGGACCGACAGGATCGCCTTTCTGCCTGAAGCCTCGTCGCTTTCATAGAATTCGCCGACGCCGCCCTTCAGGACGAAGGCGGCGTTTCCCATGTCGCGATAGGAAAAGACCGACTTGAAGACACCCGCCGCGCGCAGGTCGCGCAACAGGCTGTCGCCGATCATGTCGCCTGGATTGGCACGCCAGCGATGATAGGCATACTCATTGTAAAGACTCGGTTTCTGTCGATAGATCATTTTGACATGGTTGAAGATCTGGGCGACCGAAAACCGATCGACCCCGATGACCTGGTCTATCGGGGTCAGCCCCGAAAGCGCAGGCGGCGCATATTCGAGGGCATAGTGTTCGACCATCACGGCGGGCTTTCCCCCCAATGCACAGGCGGCCAGCCCCCCTGCGAGCCCGATCACAAACATCATTTTCATCAGCATTTTCATGATTTTTCTCCTGTTTTACCGCTCTCTCCCGGACACAGGCGGGGGCCGGCTGAACAGCAGGTCCGACGGATCGTCCCGCAATTTGTCCATCAGGATATCCAGGTTTTCCGAGGCCTTCTGCAGATTGTCCGTGGTCATTCTGAGATCCTGGGATATCTCCCGGACGCTTTGATCAACGCCGGCCACAATGCGATTCGTTTTCCCCACCGTCTCCGCCAGTTGCATCTGGTCGAAATCTTGCCTGATTTTTCCGATCAGGGCGCGCGTATCGGCAATCGTTCCCCGAGTTTCGTTCAATACATCGTCCAATCTGCCGTCGGCTGCAAGCTTGTCCACCTGCCGGACGGCATGATCCAGATGGGCCGTGGCGGATTCCAGATTGGCGACGATTTTTTTCATCCCGGGGCCATTGACAAGCTGATCGATCCCGCTTGCGATATCACTGATTTCCTTGAATATTCCTTTGATATCGATTTTGTTCATCTCCGTTACGATCCGGTCCACCATGGAGAGGATGTATTTTGCATCGGAAGGGCGGGAAGGAATGACGGGATATTCTGCCGGAAATCCGAGCTGCGGCGACAGATCCATATCCTCTTCGGGTTTTTGATCCAGCTCGACGTAAACGATGCCTGTCAGGCCGGCCGATCGCAACTTGGCGGCCAGTTTCTTTTCTTCTCCGCCCTTCATGTCGATTTTCATGACCACTTCGACGAGCCTGTTGTCCGGCGCGACCTGGATGGTCCGGACCGTTCCCACATTGACGCCCCGGTATTTGACGTTGGAATCGACGGAAAGTCCCTGAACCGATTCATCGAAATAGGTCACGAAAAGCGTGCCTTTCTGAAAATATTGAGAGGCGCCGAACCAGATGATGGCGATGATCGTCAGAATCATCGCCAGAGTGACAAAAATGCCGATCATAAACTTCGACTGCTTAGCTGCCATACGTCGCCCCCTGTATTTCCCCCCCGTCAAAGGAACGGTTGAAGAAGTGTATCACCCTGGGATCACTTGAATTTGCCTTGAGCTGAGCCGGGACGCCCTCCGCAATGATGCCCTTCTCGTCCTTGTCGAGGACAATCACGCGGTGCGCAATATTCATGAT
>Ga0351959_1193_pt1 | contig 13005 bp, 10 predicted proteins | sample TotcelT113001M13_FD_206836 | JGI IMG/M metagenome (GOLD analysis project Ga0351959, IMG submission 206836) | Enriched cells from coal bed in the Powder River Basin, Montana, United States - Total cells T11 rep3 HSBNCT.T11.300.1.M13 ...
CGCTGCCGGCCCTTCGCCGGGAACCAGAGCTGCCGTCAGGACGTCATCCATATGCTCGACCAGTATGATGTTCAGGGCCTTGACCACATTGGCAGGCACGTCGGCCAGATCCTTTTCGTTATCCCTGGGAATAACGACCGTCTTGAGGTTTCCCCGATGCGCCGCAAGCAATTTCTCCTTGAGGCCGCCGATGGGCAGCACCCGTCCGCGCAGCGTGATTTCACCGGTCATGGCCAGATCGCCGCGGACCTTCCGTTTCAGGAAAGCCGACGCAATGGCGGTCGCCATCGCGATGCCCGCCGAGGGACCGTCTTTGGGAATGGCGCCTTCCGGCACATGGATATGAATATCGATGTCCTTGTAAAAATTGTCACTCAGCCCGAATTGTTCGGCGCGGGCGCGAACGTAGGTCAGCGCGGCCTGCACGGATTCCTGCATCACATCCCCCAACTTGCCGGTCATGATCATCTTGCCGGTGCCCTTCATGAGCGACACTTCGATGGCCAGGAGTTCGCCCCCGACCTCCGTCCAGGCCAGACCAACCGCCAGGCCGATGCTGTCCTTGCCTTCCGTTTCACCATGACGATATTTGGGGACGCCCAGATATTTCTGGACCGTTTTGGATGAAATCTTGATGATGCCGTTGCTGCCGTTGGTCACGATTTCACGGGCCACCTTGCGACAGATGGAAGCGATTTCGCGTTCGAGGTTGCGCACGCCGGCCTCACGGGTATATTGCCGGATAATGGTCAGCAGCGCCCCTTCCGAGAAGGCAATGTGGCCGGACGTCAGGCCGTTGGCCTCCATGGCCTTCTTGACCAGAAATTTCAGGGCGATGTTCATTTTTTCCGGCTCAGTGTAGCCGGCGATCCGGATGACCTCCATCCGGTCCTGCAGCGGCGCCGGTATGGTCTGCAGGACATTTGCCGTCGTGATGAACATGATGTCAGACAGGTCGTAATCGACCTCGAGGTAATTGTCGTTGAAGGCGTTATTCTGTTCCGGATCAAGCACCTCCAAAAGCGCCGAAGACGGATCACCCCGGAAATCGGAGCTCAGTTTGTCCACCTCATCCAGGCAGAATACGGGGTTGTTTGCGCCCGCCTTTTTCAGGAGTTGCACGATTTTACCCGGCAGGGCGCCGATATAGGTCCTCCGGTGTCCCCTGATTTCCGCCTCATCCCGCACGCCTCCAAGAGAAAGACGCACAAACTTGCGGTTGGTCGCCCGCGCCACGGACTTGGCAATGGACGTCTTGCCCACGCCGGGCGGCCCCACGAGACACAGGATGGAACCCTTGTTTTTCTTGACCAGCGATTGCACGGCCAGATATTCGAGAATCCGTTCCTTGACCTGCTTGAGGCCGTAATGATCCTCCTCGAGAATGATTTCGGACTCCTTGAGGGTATGCTTGTTCTCGGTTTTTTCGTACCAGGGCATGTCGAGAAGCCAGTCGATATAATTCCGGGATACCGTCGCCTCGGCGGACATGGGGGCCATCATCTGCAGCTTCTTGACCTCCGCCCGAACTTTTTTCTGGGCTTCCTCGGGCATCTTCTTGGTTTTCAGTTTTTTCTCTAATTCAGCGATTTCGCTCTTAAAGTCATCCTTCTCTCCCATTTCCTTCTGGATGGCCCGCATCTGTTCGTTAAGGTAATAATCCTTCTGGGTCTTCTCCATCTGCTTCTTGACGCGCCGCTTGATCTTCTCCTCCACCTGCAGGATTTCGATCTCGCCCAGCATCATTTCGTAAATGGCCTCCAGGCGGTCATTGACATTGATGATCTCGAGGATTTTCTGTTTGTCGTCGAGTTTGATCCCGATATGCGAGACGATCACGTCCGCCAGCTTTGATGCGCTTTCGATGGACGCAATGGTGCCCACCATCTCCACATGGACCTTCTTGCTGAGCTTCACATAGGTTTCAAAGGCCTCCCGCATGCTCCGCTTGAGGGCCTCGCCCTTCACCTGATCCTGCGGCGCCTCCTCTTCCTGCTGCTCCTCGACGTTGACCACAAAAAATTCCGCATTGGGCAGATAGTTTTTGATGACGCCGCGCTTTTTACCCTCTACGAGAACCTTGACGGTGCCGTCGGGCAACCGCAGAAGCTGAATGATGACGCCGATGGTTCCGACATTGTAAATGTCCTCTTCGACGGGATCATCCTTCTGGGCGTTCTTCTGGGCGGCCAGGAAGATGCCTTTTTCGTATTTCATGGCCGACTCGAGGGCGGCGATGGACCTTTCCCGTCCCACAAAAAGCGGCACGATCATATGCGGAAAGACCACCACGTCCCGCAAAGGCAACAGCGGAATGGCCATGAGGTTTCCCCGTTTTTCAGTGTTTTTCATAAAATCAAACATGCATTTCCTGTATCTTCTATCGTTTATGCCGATTCGGACTGTTTCTCGAACAGCAGGATGGGCTGCTCCCGATTCATGACCACCTCTTCGTTGATGACGCATTCCCGCACGTCGGAACGGGAGGGGATATCATACATGATCTCCAGCATGGTATTTTCCAGGATGGCGCGCAACCCCCTCGCACCGGCCTTCCTGTCTGCGGAGAGCGTCGCAATGGCCCGCAGGGCGCCATCGGTAAACTTCAGCCGCACGTTTTCAAGTTCGAACAGTTTCGTGTACTGCTTGATGATCGCATCTTTCGGTTCCACCAGGATTTTGATGAGGTCATCCTTCGTCAATTCATTGAGTGTCGCGATGACGGGAAGACGACCCACAAATTCCGGAATAAGCCCGAACTTGAGCAGATCCTCGGGCTGGACCTCTGAAAGCAACTGACCGACTTTCTTCTCTTTCTTGCTTTTTATATCGGCCCCGAAGCCCATCTTGTTGACGCCTACCCGCCGTGCGATAATGTCTTCCAGATCATTGAAAGCGCCGCCGCAGATAAACAGGATATTGGTCGTATCGACCTGAATGAATTCCTGCTGGGGGTGTTTCCTGCCGCCCTTCGGCGGGATATTGGCCATCGTCCCTTCGATAATCTTCAACAGGGCCTGCTGCACCCCTTCCCCGGATACATCGCGCGTGATCGAGGGATTCCCCGATTTTTTGGCAATCTTATCTATTTCATCAATATATACGATACCTTTTGAGGCACGGGAAACATCGTAATCCGAGTTCTGCAGCAGGCTCAGGATGATATTCTCGACATCCTCGCCCACATAACCCGCCTCCGTCAGGGTCGTCGCATCGGCAATCGTGAAAGGAACATTCAGCATTCTTGCCAGCGTCTTGGCCAGCAGCGTCTTGCCCGAGCCCGTCGGACCGATAAGTAAGACATTGCTCTTCTGAATGTCAACACCCTGCAGATCCACCTCGCTGAACAACCGCTTGTAATGATTATAAACAGCCACGGAAAGAATCTTCTTGGTCTTGTCCTGGCCGATCACATACTGATCCAGAAATTTCTTGATGACCCGGGGTTCGGGAATGCCTTTGCCGGGCTCTTCCTTCTTGACCGTCCCCGTTTCTTCTTCCACGATGCACCGGCAAAGTTCGATGCACTCGTCACAGATATAGGCGGTCGGGCCGGCCACGAGCTTCAGCACCTCATTCTGGTTTTTTCCGCAAAAGGAGCAGAAAAGCATCCCCGGACCGCCCTGATAATCTCTTCTCTTCGCCATTTAAATCCCCCCTCAGGATGTCCTCTTCAGGATAATTTCATCAATGATGCCATAATCTTTCGCCTGCTCCGCGCTCATATAGTAATCGCGTTCCGTATCGGCCTGAACCTTGGCCAGCGACTGACCGGTCAACTCGGCGAGAATGTCGTTCAATTTTTCCTTCAGCCGCAGGATCTCCCGCGCCTGGATATCGATATCCGTCGCCTGTCCTTGAAATCCGCCCAGCGGTTGATGGATCAGGATACGGGAATGCGGCAGCGCATAGCGCTTCCCTTTCTGTCCGGCTGCGAGCAGCAGGGCCCCCATACTCGCCGCCTGGCCCATGCAGAAGGTGCAGACCGGCGGTTTGACGTAATTTATCGTATCGAAGATGGCCATACCCGAACTGACATGCCCCCCCGGCGAGTTGAGATATAAAAAGATATCCTTGTCGGGATCCTGGGACTCCAGATAGAGCATTTGGGCGATGACGAGATTGGACACATGATCGTCAATGGCCGTACCCAGAAAGATGATCCGGTCCTTCAGGAGCCTCGAGTAGATGTCAAACGCCCGCTCGCCGCGGCCGTCCTGTTCCACCACCATCGGAATCAGGGTCATGGCTTGTCCTCCCCGGCGGCAGGCCGGTCCTTCGATACCGTGCTCACCTTCGCTTTCGATTCGATAAAATCGAAAACCTTCTGTTGCAGAACCTCGTATTCAATATGCTCCAGCAGATTGTCCTTTTCGAGGGACTCACGCATCGCCTCGGCCGTCATGCCGCGCCTTTCAGCGTGCATGCCGATCCGGGCCGCCGTTTCGTCCTCCGTAACGGACAGATTCTCCAACCTTGCGATATTTTTCATGATTAATGTGGTCAGAACGACCTTCTTCGCGTCGTCTCTGAACGAATCGTGCATTTTGACGGTCATTTCCGTCGCCTTTTGCTTATCCATTCCCCGGGAAAGCAACCGGTGCTGCATCTCCGCCATCATCTGAAAGATCTGACGCTCCACGAAGGACGGCGGCACGTCGAATTCATTCTCCTTGTTGCCCAGGAGCCTTTCCACGATCTGCTTCCGGACGTCCGCCGTAATTCTTTCCGCATGCTCTGTTTCCAGAGCCTTGGCAAGATCGGCCTTCAGGCCCTCGAGGGAATCGTATTTTTCGAAATTCTTGATAAACTCCTCATTGATTTCGGGAAGCTTTTTTTCCTTGAGCCCCTTGAGCGCAACCGCAAAAGAAACGACCTTCCCGGCAAGATTCCCGGCCTGATAATCATCGGGGAACCGAACCTCGACCTGTTTCGTTTCGCCCGTTCTCATGCCGATCAACTGATCTTCGAAACCCGGCACAAATCTGCCCGAGCCGACTTCCAGGAAATAGCCTTCCGCCTTCAGTTCCTTCAGGGCTTCGCCATCTAGCGTCCCCTCGAAATCGATCGTCGCAAAGTCTCCGGCCAGAAGTTCACGATCCGTTTCGACGTCCTGCATCGTCGCGAACATCTGCTGAATTTCCTTGAGCCTGTTCTCAATGTCCTGATCCGTGACGGCCAGCGCTTCCTTTTCAATATCGAGATCGAGATAGCCCCTGGGATCGATCAACGGCTCCACCTCCACGGTGGCCGTAAAGCTGAAATTGCTGTCCGGGGAAATGCCCTGCTGGTCGATTTGCGGCTGCGCCACCACCATGAGGTCATGCTCTCTGACGGCATCCCAGTAGACCCGATTGATCAGTTTCTCGGCGGTTTCCTCTTCAACCCGCTCCTTGTAGTGGCGCTCGAGAATGTTTCGCGGAATCTTACCCTGACGGAACCCGGGAATACGCGCTTTTTTGGAAACATCGCGATACATATCATCCAGTCCCTTTTTTACATCGTCCCAGGGGATTTCGAAGGAAAGCTTTTTCTTGACGGGACTGATCTCCTCAACCTTAACAGCCACGATTTCACCCACGATTCTCGACTCCTTAGATTATTTGATTCAGGACGCCCTGATATTGGTGCGAGAGAGGAGATTTGAACTCCTACGGTTTAACCCGCTGGATCCTAAGTCCAGTGCGTCTGCCAATTCCGCCACTCTCGCCCGGAGGCCGTTCCTTTCTCTATATATTCATTGAAAAAGGCCTTGTCAACGCAATTATCGGCCGGGCGGTTTTTCAAAACAATAAAAAACCGCCGGAATGGCGGTTATTTTCAAGATATGATTGGTCGGGGCGAGAGGATTTGAACCTCCGACCCTCTGAACCCCATTCAGATACGCTACCAGACTGCGCCACGCCCCGACTCGGATCGAACTTCAAAATTCGAGCTACCCTTTAACATCATCAAATCATCGTGTCAAGGATAATGAGAGGGAAAAAAGCTTGAATAATAACGAAGAACAAGTTACAAGAAGAGTCAGGCGGGAGAGCATGGCAGGCTCTTCGAATCGTCGGGAGATGGGAATTTAATGATGAAAATACAGCTCGCTTTAAACTTGTTGAGGGCTTTTGTGATCCTCGGCGTCCTGCTGCCAGCGGTCGCCCGGAGCGACATTTACAGGTATGTCGATGCGGACGGCGTGATTCATCTGACCAACGTCCCGGTCAACCCCCACGTCAAATATGACCTGATCCTCAGGGAAAAGCGCGTCCTGTTCCATGTAAAGCCCTCGGAAATCAGCCGGTACGACGCCCTGATCGCCAGGGCTTCGGAAAAGTATCAGGTGGAACCGGCCCTCGTAAAGGCCGTCATCAAAGCGGAATCGAACTTCAACCACCAGGCCGTTTCTCCCAAAGGCGCCAGGGGGCTCATGCAGCTCATGCCGGCCACAGCGGCCTCCCTACAGGTCGAGGACAGCTTTCATCCCGCGAAAAATATCGACGGCGGTGTCCGGTACCTGCGCTATCTCCTGAACCTCTTCAGGGGAGATCTCTCCCTTGCACTGGCGGCGTACAACGCCGGCGAAGCGGCGGTTGCCCGCTATCAATACACCATCCCGCCCTTTCAGGAAACACAGACCTATGTCCGGCGCGTGCTGCATTACTTCGGTCAGTTCCGTAACGAAGGGAAATAACGTCAGACCGTCTGCCTGTCAGGGCGGCAGGTAAAAATGCCGCTCCCACCGCTGAAACTTCTTTTCTTTAAATCCTGGAATTTTCTTGAGATCGGCCACGCTTTTGAAAGGTCCGGACGTATCGCGGAACCGGACGATGCGGGCTGCGGTACTTTCCCCGATACCCGGAATGAGCATGAACTCTTCAAGGGTCGCGCGGTTCAGATCGACGGGCAGATCGAGGGACAGCCGCTCCGCCGCGGACATCCTACCGACCGTCAAACCCCCGCCGGCATCCAGCGCCACGGTCTGCCCGGTCGATAAAGGACGTGCCAGGACGCTCGGCTTGAATCGATCCTGGCGCCCGACGCCGGCAAGATCCAGCAAGCGGGACAGCGGCGTATTTTCAGGAAGATAGTAAACGCCCCCCCGGCTTGCATCCCCGGAGATCCGGACCACGATGGCTCCGTCACGGGGATCCCCGTGCGCCGGGGCGGTGTCCCGACGGGCTGTCGAAATCGAAAAAAAGGACAGCAGGCAAACGGCTGCGATCAGAAATACACAGACCATCAGCCCGTCAATCTGCCTTTCGGTGACCGGCATGGGCGATTTTCAGGATCGTTTATCCAACGCAAAGGCGTCGTGCAGGACCATGACGGCCAGTTCCGTGTACTTGCCCTGAACGACGCAGGAAATCTTGATATCGGAGGTGCTGATCATCAGGATGTTGATCCCCTCGTGGGCCAGCGTCGCAAACATTTTTGCCGCCACGCCCGAATGACTCACCATCCCGACCCCCACGATGGAGATCTTGGCGACATTCTCGTCCACCTCCACCCTGGCCGCGCCGATATCCCTTCCGGCCTCTTCAATCAGCCTCGTGGCTTCCCTGATGTCTTTGCGGGACACGGTGAAGGTCATATCCGTAAAGCCGTCCACGCTCGCATTCTGGATGATCATGTCCACGACAATATTATGTTCCGCCAGCGGCGTGAACAAACGGGCGGCAATCCCCGGCCGGTCCGGAACATGAACCAGCGTGATCTTCGCCTGATCCCGATCATAGGTCACCCCGGACACCACTTCCTTTTCCATCCCTGTATCCTCCTTTGTCACGAGGGTTCCGCCCTCATCCGTGAAGGATGAGCGGACATAAAGCGGAACCTGATATTTCTTCGCCATTTCCACCGAGCGCGGCTGAAGCACCTTTGCCCCCAGCATGGCCATTTCCAGCATTTCATCATAGGTGATCCGGCTGAGCCTGCGCGCCTTGTTGCAGATGTTCGGGTCGGTCGTATAGACCCCGTCCACATCCGTGAAGATATCGCAAACATCGGCATGCAGGGCCGCGGAAAGCGCCACGGCGCTGGTATCCGAACCGCCCCTGCCGAGCGTGGTGATGTTGTTGTCCTCATCGACTCCCTGAAAACCGGCAATGATCACGACATTCCCTTTTTTCAGTTCATTTCTGATGGCCGCCGTGTCGATATTCAAAATTCTGGCCTTCTTGAACGCGCGATCGGTCAGGATCCGAACCTGAAAGCCCAGAAAAGAACGGGCGGGATAACCCAGCTTGTTGAGCAGGATGGCCAGAAGCGACACGGTCACCTGTTCCCCCGTCGAAATCAGGGCGTCGTACTCGCGCTCATCCGGTGAATCGGTAATCTGATGTGCCAGATTGATGAGGCGGTCCGTCTCGCCGGCCATGGCTGATAAAACGACAACAACTTGATTTCCCTCATCTTTTGCTTTAATCACCTTCCTGGCCACGTTTTCGATCTTGGCAAAATTGCCCACCGAGGTGCCGCCATATTTTTGCACGACCAGAGCCATCTTAAAAACCTCCGTCTTTTAATGCATGCCTGATGGATCCGACCTGCTCCGGGATGCCGCAGATCTCGATCCGCCTTCGCGTTTCATCCAAATAAGTCATTGTGATATATAATGTTTTATCTGGCAGAGCGTCATTTATCCTTTCGGCCCATTCGATGACGACGACACTCTTTCCATAAAAAAACTCCTCATAGCCGAGATCCGGCAGGTCGGCGGAACCGGAGAGGCGGTAAGCATCGATATGAACGAGCCTCAGCCGGCCCGGATATTCATTGATCAGCGTAAAGGTCGGGCTCGTGATCGGATAGGCCTCCGGTACATCCAGACCCCGCGCAATCCCCTGAGTCAGCCGGGTCTTTCCGGCGCCCAGTTCACCGATGAGGGCAAGGATCTCGCCTTCTCCCAGCCTCTGCCCGATGATCCTGCCCATGTGAAACGTTTCGGCCGGATCTCCGGAAATGAATGTCAGGGGAATGTCCGCATCGCTCATCATCAGTCCTGTCTTGAAACCTTTGAAAAATGGCTTTACCGCAGCTCAAAATCTTTTTCGCGCGGTCCGGTATCGCGCTCACACCTCCAGGATGACCATCGCGACGGCGGATTCCGCCGTGTGCGTCAGGCTCAGATGCATCCTCCGGATACCGCGCTCGTCGATCATCCGCCGCGCTTCGCCGTAAAGGACCAAATCCGGTTTGCCCCGGTCGTCGTTGACGACCGCAATATCCTTCAGGGCGACGCCCATGCCCAGGCCGATGCCCAGGGACTTCAGGAAGGCCTCCTTGGCCGCAAACCGCGCGGCGAAATGGATCGCCGGCGACGCCTTTTGCCTGCAGTAGGCCACCTCTCCGGGGGAAAAAAAACGCTCCGCAAACCGATCGCCCCATTTCGCGAGAAGCCGCTGCATGCGTTTGACATCCGCGAGGTCAATGCCGGTTCCGATGATCATGATCGGGCCCTGACAATGGCGTCCGCCACGGTCACAACGCGCCGGACGGCAGCGACATCGTGCACCCGGACCAGGCAACTGCCGTTCATGACGGCGGCGGTCACGGCCGCTGCCGTCCCTTCAAGGCGGTCCTGCGGTCCTGCTTCCCCCTCATGGGAAAGAAAGGACTTTCGCGAAGGCCCGGTCATGATCGGCCTGCCCAGAACGGCAAATTCTGCAAGGTGTTTCAGCAGCCTCAGATTATCACCCCTGGCCTTGCCGAACCCCAGGCCCGGGTCGAGGATGATCCGGTCGATCCCGATTCCCGCCGATTGCGCCGCACGCATCCGTTCCCGAAAGAAATCAATGATCTCTCCCCTCAGGGACGCATAATGAAGATCGCCCTGCTGCATGGTCTGCGGCACGCCCCGCATATGCATGAGCACAACGGCCGCCCCCGACGACGCGATCACCGAGGGCATCTGCGCATCAAAGCGCATGGCGCTAATATCGTTGACGATCTCGGCGCCGGCGGCCAGGGCTTCCCGGGCCACGACGGCCTTGGTCGTATCCACGGAAATCGGAATGTCAATTTTACCGTAAAGCGCCTGGATCACGGGAATCACGCGGTCAAGCTCTGCTTCCTGTGAAACCGCTTCCGCGCCCGGCCGCGAGGACTCGCCGCCGATATCGAGCATGTCCGCCCCGGCCCGGGCCATTTCGAGCCCCGCGGCAACGGCCTTCTCATGGGACGCATAGCGCCCGCCGTCGGAAAAGGAATCGGGCGTCACATTGAGAATCGCCATGATGCGCGTGCGATCGCCCAGAACCATTTCACGGCGGCTGGTGCGAAGCGTCCACACCTCCGCCAGAAGATTCTCCAGCAATAGCCGGAGGCTTGCTGCAAGCGGAGCCAGGCCGAAGGGCTGGGAAGACGCTTTTTCGATAAAACGGCCCAACTGCTTGTGCGTTCCCATGAGCAGCACATCCGTGGCCTCGATGCTGCAGGCGACGGATCCGCGCGCCACGGCGGCGTCGGCGCCGAGGGAGAGCATCTCCTGCTTGATGATATTGGCCACCTTGCAGGGCAGACGCCGGATCAGAATGTTCCGATGGACCATCTTCGGGAGCATGGACTCGATCCCGTAAGGATCCACGCCTATCTCCTGAAGAATGCGGATGGCCTCCTGCCTGCCGGTCCATACCAGACATCCGGGTTCCTGGCAGACCGGTTTCAAGCTGGCGCCCCCGTCCCGGCTTCCGCATCGATGGACGTTTTCTCCTTCTCGTCATCGTCGCGCTCGATGCCGATAATGGCGTCCAGCTCCGTTGCGTTCAGGACTTCCTTTTCAATGAGTTCCGAGGAAATTCTGTGCAGCGCGTCCATATGAACCGTCAGCAGTTGTTTGGCGCGTTCATAATTTTCCGAAACGATTCGGGTAATCTCCCGATCGATGCGCTGTGCGGTTTCCTCGCTGTAGTCCTTGTGCGTTGCAAATTCCCGGCCGAGAAAGATCTGCTCATCCTTCTTGCCGTAGCTCAGCGGCCCCATGGCATCACTCATGCCCCATTCGCAGACCATTTTCCGGGCCAGATTGGTCGCCCGTTCAATGTCGTTGCCGGCGCCGGTGGTAAAATCCTTCAGGATGAGCTCTTCGGCCGCCCGCCCGCCCAGAAGGATCACAATATTATTGAGCAGGTATTTCTTCGGGTAGGTGTGCTTCTCGTCGATCGGAAGCTGCTGCGTCACGCCGAGCGCCCTACCCCGGGGAATGATCGTGACTTTGTGGATGGGATCCGTCCCGGGCAGCAACCGGGCGACGAGGGCATGCCCGGATTCATGATAGGCCGTGTTGCGCTTCTCTTCATCGCTGACCACCATGCTCTTTCTTTCCGCCCCCATGAGCACCTTGTCCTTGGCGTACTCGAAATCGCTCATGAAAACCTTGTCCTTGTCGAAGCGGGCAGCGTACAGCACGGCCTCATTGACCAGATTTTCAATGTCCGCCCCGGAAAATCCCGGCGTTCCCCGGGCGATCACGGACGCCTTCACATCTTCGGCCAGCGGCGTCTTCTTTGCATGAACTTCGAAGATCTTCTCCCTGCCCCGGACATCGGGAAGCGGCACCACGACCTGGCGATCGAATCGCCCCGGTCTCAAAAGGGCCGGGTCTAGGACATCAGGACGGTTCGTCGCCGACACCAGGATTACGCCCTCATTGGACTCGAAGCCGTCCATCTCCACGAGCAGTTGATTCAGGGTTTGCTCCCGTTCATCATGACCGCCGCCCAGACCGGCGCCCCGCTGCCGGCCGACCGCATCGATTTCGTCAATGAAAATGATACAGGGGGCGTTTTTCTTGCCCTGATTGAACAGGTCGCGCACACGCGAGGCGCCGACGCCGACAAACATCTCCACGAAATCAGATCCGCTGATGCTCAGGAAGGGGACATCCGCTTCGCCTGCAATGGCCCGGGCGAGCAGCGTCTTCCCGGTTCCGGGCTGGCCGACCAGCAGCAACCCCTTGGGGATGCGTCCGCCCAACCGGGTGAATTTTTTCGGTTCTCTGAGAAACTCGATGACTTCCTCAAGCTCGGCTTTGGCCTCATCCACGCCGGCCACATCCGCGAACGTCACCTTCTTGGACTTATCCGTCACCAGCCGCGCACGGCTCTTTCCAAAGGCCATCGCCTTGCCGCCGCCGCCCTGCATCTGGCGCATGAAAAAGATCCATATCCCTATGAGCAACAACATGGGAAACCATGATATCAGCATATTCATATACCAGGGCGAGTCATCGGCAGGCTTTACGTTGATGCTCACATTTTTTTCCTTGAGCAGGGGAATCAATTGCGCATCCTTGGGCATATACGTCTTGAAGGCTTTGCCGTCCGAAAGCTTGCCGGAAAGACTGTCTCCCTGCATGGTCACTTCCGTCACCTGTCCCTTTTCGACATGGCTGACGAATTCACTGAAGATCAGGCTGCCCGTCGTACTTTTCGGCTGACTGAAGAGATGGTAAACCAGGACGAACACGAGGCTTATGACCATCCACAGGGCAATGTTTTTTTGTAATGGGTTCAACAGGACTTTCTCCTTTATCAATAGATCGGGTTTTGCTACCTACAATAACTCTTATATTATTTCAAATGTTTTCTATCATTTCAATTTTTAGGATTTTTGTTGTTTTATCGGTGATCTTCACACGCTCGCTGAGCGCCTGCCCCACGATCCAGATCACTGAACGGCCATCGACCAGAAGCGGAACCCGTACCCGGAGCCGGACGGGGATTTTCCGGTCGATGAAATGACGTTTGAGTTTTTTCATGCCGGTCATGCCCAGCGGTTGAATCCGGTCTCCCGGCTGCGGCGTGCGTACGGCAAGCGGCGGCACGACACAGGCGTAATCAATGAAAACCGTCCGGTCCCCGCCGAACCGGACAGACGCTCTTTCCACGAAATCGAAGGACAGCGTCAGGTTTTGCGCATCGATGCGGACCTGCCCCGGAATCCCGATTTCGCGGGGGATCATGACAGGTCCGTCATGACCGCCGGACGCTTCCCGATGATTTTGCCCCGCCGGTT
>Ga0351959_1198_pt1 | contig 12454 bp, 8 predicted proteins | sample TotcelT113001M13_FD_206836 | JGI IMG/M metagenome (GOLD analysis project Ga0351959, IMG submission 206836) | Enriched cells from coal bed in the Powder River Basin, Montana, United States - Total cells T11 rep3 HSBNCT.T11.300.1.M13 ...
CAGTTGGGACGGATCTTGTGTGTCGCCAATCAGAAGGGCGGAGTTGGCAAAACGACTACCGCCGTCAACTTGGCTGTCGCTTTGGCCAAGTCGGGCGGTCGTACGTTGTTGGTCGACTTGGACCCCCAGTGCAACGCGACGACTGGCCTGAATCACCAGCCGGCGGCGCGTCATGCGCTGGTGCTGGATCAGCCGCTGCACGATTCGGTCTGCTCGACCGCGGTACCCTTTCTTCAGCTGTTGCCGGGCAGTCGCAGCTTTCGCGACGTGGAGCAGTTGTCCAAGGACAACCGGCAAACGGCACAGACGTTGGGCCGCCATCTGGCGGTCAACACCAACGCTTACGACTTTGTCCTGATCGACTGTCCGCCTTCGTTGGGCGACCTGACGCAAGCGGCGTTAGCGGCCTCGACCGAAGTGCTGATGCCCATCCAGTGCGAGTATTTCGCCATGGAGGGGCTGACGCAGATGATCCAAGTCATCAAAAAGGTGATGCAGAATCAACCGGGACGCTTGGAATTCGGCGGCATCCTGCTGACCATGTACGACCCACGGTTAGAGCTGACTTTCGAGGTCGAAGCCGAAGTGCGGGACTTCTTCGGCGACATTGTTTTCGACACCGTCATCCCGCGCGACGTGGCGGTCTCCGAGGCGCCCAGCCACGGCCTGTCGGTCCTGGACTATGCGCCTCGCTCGCCAGGTACGCGAGCCTACATCGAACTCTGCATGGAGGTATTGGATCATGAGCAAGGATCGGCGATTGGGTAGAGGACTAGCCGCGTTGCTGGGAACTCCGTTGGACGAAGTTGAACCCGCGGCCGTTCAGGCTGTTGCGGCTGGTACCTGGCAGAGCGGCGAGGGACCGCGGCAGGACGACGATTCGGCGGCAGAGCCGGAGCCGTCCGACGGTCCTGGAATCATGCAGTTGCGGCTGGACGAAATCGACGGCAACCCCTTCCAGCCTCGGCGGGATTTCACGGAGCCGGAAATCGCGTCGCTGGCGGAGAGTCTCAAGGAGCACGACCTGCTGCAGCCGGTGCTCGTCCGTCGCCTGGGCCAACGGTATCAGCTGATTTCCGGCGAGCGGCGTCTGCGGGCCGCGATGCTGGCGGGCTGGACACAGATCCCCGCCCAGGTGCGCGAAGCCGACGACCGTTTGGTGGCCGAATTGGCAATCGTCGAAAACCTGCATCGCAAGGACTTGAATCCGATCGAAAAAGCGCTGTCCTTCAAGCGGTATCTGGAAGAGCACGGCTGTTCCCAGGAGGACCTGGCCCGCCGGCTCAAGATCGACCGCTCGACGATCGCCAACTTGATGCGGTTGCTGGAACTGCCCGAAGGGGTGCTGGACGGCTTGCGCAAAGGCGACCTCTCGGCGGGCCATGCGCGAGCGTTGTTGCCTTTGGGAGACGAAGCCGAGCAGGTCGAGATGTGCCAGCGCATCCGACAAGAGGGCATGAGTGTCCGCGCGGTCGAAGCCGAAGTCCAGGCGAAGATCCACCAAGAGGACGGACCCGCGCTGAGTGTCGTGGGCAGCGGCGAATCCTCGCCTCAGAAACGCACCCGCAACGACCAAATCGCGTCTTTGGAGCAAGAGTTGCGGATGGCTTTGGGAGCCAAAGTCAGCATCCAGCAGGCGGCGCGAGGCCGGGGCAAGATCGTGATTCACTTTGCCGATCACGACGAATTCGAACGGATCTTCGGGCACCTGACGGACAGCGGCAGCGGGGAAAGCCGTCGCCTGGTCGGCTAGTCCGAATTCTTCACCACACCGTTGCACAGGCTGCCAGATTGTGGGAAATGGCAGCCGGGTCAGGATGCCCGCGAGACGGCATCCCCGGCTTGTGTTTGCCGCGATGGGTACAACACAGGGACGCCCCTCGCGTCCCGCTGCGGTGTTCCTGCCCGGTCGTCTTAGGGCCTTCGCAGGATGCTGATCGAGCATTTTTCTGAGGGCCGCTGCTGGCCTTGCACCACGCCAGGGCGTAAAATTTAGACAGCTGACAACGGTCGTTGCCGGTTGTTGCGACGGCCTTTCCGACGAGTCCCAAGGGTGGTGGGCGAGGCCTGCCGAGACCCCTTGTTGTGATCCCGACGGCTGTTTCCTCCCATTCGCTGATTTCCGTATACATGGCGAGGTGTATTCCATGAACGTTCGTACGCGGTCACGGCGAGCTTTCACCCTCGTCGAATTGCTCGTGGTCATCGCCATTATCGGGATCTTGGTCGCCCTGCTGCTGCCAGCCATCCAGGCCGCCCGGGAAGCGGCCCGGCGGTCTCAATGCGCGAACAACTTGAAGCAGCTCGGCTTGGCGTTGCACAACTTTCACGACACGTACCAGCGGCTGCCTCCCGGCGGTTCGATCGACCAAAGGCCATTTGGCGAGCATCCGGGTGGCGGTGTGGCATGGGGGGCGTCCTGGTTGGCGCACATTCTGGCCAACGTGGAGCAGGGCGCGCTGGTGGAGCAGCTGTTCTTCCGGGGCAACTCCGGGTGGGCCTATCAAGATCCTGCCGGTGTGTATCCGAACAACCGAGCCATCAGCAACGTCACGATTCCTTCCTATGCTTGTCCTTCGTCACCGCTGCCCACCGTCGCATCCAGCCCGCCTCCAGGCAATCTCGGTCCTGTCCAGTTGGTGACCTATGTGGGTATCTCGGGCGCCATCAACGGCCTGATCCCCGGGTATACCGAGACCCGTACGAATAATGGCAATGCGGCTATTCCGGGCTGCTGCTCGGGCGGTCGGGTCAGCGCGGGCGGAGTGCTGTTTCCCAACGGCAAGATCGGATTCCGCGACATCACGGACGGGACCAGCCATGTGGCCGCCATCAGCGAGCATGCGGATTTTCTGATCACCCAGAACGGCGCCAAAGTGGCTTGGGGCGCCGGGCATCTGCACGGCTGGCTGATCGGCTGCGGCAGCGCGGGAATTCCGCCCAACTACGGCTCCGGCGGCGACGCCCGGACCTTTCAACAGACGACGATTCGCTATCCCATCAACCGCAAAGACGGCTGGCCCAATGCAGGCGACTGTGGAAACCTGGGGGTTTGCCAGAACCTGGGCGTCAACATCCCCCTGAATTCCGCTCACCCGGGCGGAGTCCATATCGTACTGTGCGATGCCTCGGTTCGCTTTGTCGCGGACTCGATGACCTTGGAACTTCTGGCGAAACTCGCCACTCGCGACGACGCCTCGACCATCGAAGCCTACTGACACAGATGATTCACCAAGTCGTAGCACAAGCTGCCAGCCTGTGGAATGTGAACATAACGGAATCCTGAGAGGTCGCTGAAGATGCTCCAGTGGTTGTCTTTCCTGGTGGCAATCCCGGCACTGATTGCCGTTTCGGGTTGCAAGCCGTCGGTCGATCCGACGTACCCCGTCCGCGGGTCAGTGACGTTTGACGGCACACCGATCGCAGAGGGCCAGATCTATTGGATGGACCAGGTCACGGCGGTCTTGGATGTCGCCTTGCCGATCCAGAACGGCAAATATCAGGGGTTCGCCAGGGAGGGCACGTGGCGAGTCGAGATCCACGCTTATCGAGACGGCGGAACTCAATCCCCCATGCCCGAGATGCCACCCGAGCCAGTCCGGATTGACTACATCCCGGCAAAGTACGGCAGCGAAAGCGAATTGACGGCGTCGATCAAAGCGGACGGGGCCAACGAGTTCCATTTCGATCTGACATCCGCTGGGCCGCCCGATGAGGCCGGTTAGGACCGGCGAAGCAACCAATGTCGACAGCATTTGGGAAAGCAGGCCCACGTTTTGCGGGTGAGTCCTCACGAGGTTGGCCATCGGAAACGAATTCGCCCCGACAGAAACGAATTCGCCCCGATTGCACACACCGCGCCAAACGGCTAACATTTCGCTCAGCGCGAATTCCGTAGCGGCATGTTCCGTTCCCGGTGTTCGAGCTAGAAACCCCTACCTCGGGGCGTAGCGCAGTCTGGCTAGCGCGCCTGCTTTGGGAGCAGGAGGTCGAGAGTTCGAATCTCTCCGCCCCGACTTTTATAAGTCCTTACTAAATCAAGACTTACGATTACCTTCCGACGGTCGGAAGTGCGGCATTCCTTGAAAGGCTTTTACGCCTTTGCCAAGAGCGAAAGGGAATGCAGCATGCCAAAACTCCTCACTCGACCGCCGAAGTACACTCGTCACAAGGCCAGCGGCCAAGCCGTAGTGAAGGTCGGAGGAAAGATCCGCTACCTTGGCCATTCAACTCGCCGGAATCCAACGTCGTCCGCATGGCGTGAACGTCAGCTGCGCCCACCGACATGATTTCGGTCGCCGCATGCAGAAGGCGAAGAAGCTCGTCCGCGGGATTGGCGGCGTACAGCAGGCCAAGCAGGCGTTGGTCGCGCTGGGCCAGTTGTTGGATTAGCCCGTCACGGAATGACAGTGGCATGCCGCCGGCGCAATCGGCTGCCGAGAATAATCGACTCGCCCCGTCGCAGAACCGTGCACGCAGCCGCTACAATGCTGGCTGTGCGACGTCAACGCCCACGGGTTCGGAGGTAGTGCAATGAAACGTTTCTGCTGGGGAATGATGTTTCTCGCCTTTGTGTTGGCATTGAGCGGCTGCTGAGGGCGCCGTAATGGGGCCGTGTCGGCTCCTCCCTCCTGTAACGACCACGGGGGTCTCCGTTTGCTCGATACATCCGTTACGAGCTGGCCACTGCGTGGATGACCGATACAAAAAAGCCCGTCGTGGGACCTTCTGCCAGCCGTCGCCAGCGTTCGTTCCAAGCTACCGAAAAGTCGCTCTTCCGAGAACGTCCGGCGACTTCCAACAGGTACCGCTCGTCGTCGATCAGGTAGTCCGCCGATGTGCCGCGTAGTGAAATGTCTCGGATCTGGCGACGGCGTTTCCTATCTGTTCAGCTGTCAACGAAGCAGACGTACTGTCGTGGAAGGCAAGCCGAAGCTCTGCGCCTTGCTGTGCCAGTGTTCTCAGGAATTGCGTCCGAGGTTGCAGCTCACGAGACGGGATCATCTTGATGGCCTCGTCGAGTGGCCTGTCCGCGCTGCCGGCCACGCCCAAAATGGCCTCCGCCACATTGTCTAGCGACTGGGCGTGGACGCTCAGCAACGATGTACCAACTCGACGACAAGCATTCCCTTCCACACCCCATCGCGGCGTTGAGAAAGGAGCCAAGTCTCGTGAGTGCGCTGGGCGACCCGAACGATGCCGCAACGACACGTTTGTTTCGGCATGGGACAATGCGGGAACCGAAACACTCTCAACGGTTGGGCGACACGCGGGCCATGATATCCGCCGTTCAATCAGGATAAGGCGACCATGAGCAATCCAAGACGCGAAATCAATGAAACCGTCGGGTCAGCGCGCCGGATGGCCGCCAGTGATGAATTCTTCGTGATCGACGAAGCCATCCTGGTTGACGTCGAAACGGACAAACCGTGCCGGCGCCTCGTCCGGGTCGGGCTGGCCGGTGAGGAATTCTTCGCGAGTCAGCTTGCCGTCGCCGTCCTTGTCGCGTCTGGCAAACATCGCCGCCCGGTCCTGTTTGGGCCTGGCGGGCACGGCGGCTTTCGTGGCTTCTTTGCCATCGGCGACGCGAACCTGCGGCTTGGCCTCCCTCTGCCGTGCAAGGATGGTACGCAGCTGGGCGACGATCTCGGGTTGCTCGCTGGCCAGGTTCTTCGTCTCCTCGGGGTCGGTCTCGTAGTCGTACAGTTCCAACTCGGCCGACTCGGCGGGCTCCCCGATTGCTTTCCACTCCACCAACCGATAACGCGCGGTGCGCACGGCGCGGCCTAGCATTTGGCTGCGCGGATAGACGTGGTAAATAGCGTCCCTGGCAGGGGCGTCCGGGGACTTCAGCACGCCGGCGAAACTTGCGCCGTCCAGTCCCTGCGGCGCAGGCAGGCCGGCCAGTTCACACAGGGTCGGATAGATGTCCACGGTCTCGGCCAACGCGCCGGTCTTTGCTCCGGCTTGGGCCATCCCGGGCGCGGCGACAATCAGCGGGATCCGCGCCGCTTGTTCATAATTGGTGTGCTTGCACCACATGCCGTGGTCGCCCAGATGCCAGCCGTGGTCGCCCCACAGCACGACGATCGTGTTGGCAGCCAAATCCGTCTGGTCGAGCGCATCCAGCACGCGGCCCAGTTGGGCGTCCATAAAGCTGACCGCGGCATAGTAGCCATGAATCAGTTCCCGCTGCTGCTCGATCGACAGCGGGCCGGTCTCGGGCATATCGCTGTACTGGCGCAACTCGCCCCATGTCGTGGGCGCAAAGGCCGGAGCGCCCTCGGGCGGCTCCTGCCGCCGTGGCGGGTCGAACGACGCGCGTTGATAGAGGTCCCAGTATTTCTTCGGGGCGACGAACGGCAGGTGCGGCTTGAGGAATCCGACCGCGATGAAGAACGGCTCGTCAGGCTGGGCCTGTGCGGCGCGCAGCCGGGCGACGGCTTCGTCGGCGATCATCCCGTCGCCATACGCGTTGTCGGCTACGTCGGCGCATTCCGTCGCGGCGCCGCGGGCACCGCCCGTCCTGGCCGGACGCGTCACGGCGGTGCTGGCGGGCAACTGGTAGCCGCCACCCCGGGGCCTCCAAAGCGGTACGGTCCACGAGGCTTCGTCCTCCGTATTGCCGTGGCCGACGTGAAAGATCTTGCCCATCGCTTCGCTTCGGTAACCGTGCTGACGAAAATACTGCGCCACAGTGACCGCATTCGGAACGCCGCGGCGAAAGTTGGTGGCCAAGTCGTAGATGCCGATGGTCTGTGGTCGCAAGCCGGTCATCAGCGAGTTCCGCGAGGGCGAACAAACAGCCTGGTTGCAATACGCCCGTTCGAACAACACGCCGCGGGCAGCGAGCCGATCGATATTCGGCGATTGGGCCAGCGGCGCTCCGTAGCAGCCCAGCAAGGGCTTCAAATCGTCCACACAGATCAGCAGCACGTTCGGCTTGTCGGCAGCCCGGATTGCGGCCGGCGACGCCAACAGCAAGATGGCGAGAACGAAGGACGCGGGTTTCATGAAAGTGGTTCCTGGAAAGGGGTTGGGGAACAGGACTTTGCTGGGATACAGGGTCTCGGCCCGTGCCAAGTGATCGGCGACCGCCGGCCGCTGGACACGGTCGTCTCCTCGATCAGCGAAAAAGGCTCCATTTGCAGGAAAGGGGCGGAATGCGCCAGCCAGTCCGAAGGGGACTTCCCACAAACGGAAGCTCATCGCCTTTCCACGCAGCGTTCAGCATATCAACCTGGGACATGCGGATTCAACGCCCCTTGTCCCCCGCCAGGACTCGTTGCACCACAAACTCGTACGCCTCGACGGTGTCTTCATAATCCGTCGCGTGTCCGCCTGTTTCGCGGTGCAGTAGCAGCACGGCGGGATTCCCCTTTTGCAGACTCGCTGCCAAACGCAAAACGCTATGCGGCGGAACCAGGGTATCCATTCCGCCCGTGGTCAGCGCGATCGGCATCGTGAATTTTTCCGCCGCGAATTCCGGGCTGCGCCGGCGGTACTCGTCGGCCTGTTCTTGTTTCGTTCCGCCGTACCAGCGGCGGATGGAATCCTGAAAGCGATTCATCCCGTGTTTCAAGGCCACGTCGCGAGCGCCTCGGCATTCGCCCCGGTCCTGGCGCACGTACTGCCAGCGGTCCGACCCGTGACCGTGCAGTACGATCAGCAGGGGTGTTTCTTTCGTCGCGTCAAACGGCTCCGGCAGCAATTCGACATACCGCTGCACGGTTCCGTCCCGCGCGGAACAGAATTCGAGATCTCGCGGCGGACCCCAGCGCTCGGCGGCCTTGGTCGCAGCACCGGTCAGCAAGACGAGATACCCCAGCGCGATCATCCGCAGGAACATGACGAGCCTTTTCTTACGACCCAGTGAAGTCTGAGGGAATATCCCCTTGCGTGTTCAAATCAAAGTCGAAGGTTTTCTGCGAGTCGGAGACTTGAATCCGCAGCTTCGATTGCCGGTTGTAAACCGCCGGCAGCAGTTCCACCCGGTCGCTCGTCAAACCGCGTTCGACTTCCTCGGGCGTGGGATTCTCTTTGACGACCGTTTTGTAGGTTTCTTGGCAAGGTGTGAAAATCTGGCGGGAATGAAACCAACGGTGGGCTGAAGAACGGTGTAATCATACAATCCGTGTCAGGTTAACGCAAGAGAACGGTTCCTTCGGAAGACGAACGGCGTGACGGCGCCCGTTCTTGAACACCTCGGCGGTTTGCATGCGGAGGGCCTCCTTTTTGTGGTGTCGATCAAAGGGGCCACTCCACACAGCAACGGTCAAGTCCAGCGGCACGGTTTGGCGGTGCGGCTGAGCCCTTTCCCGCTGCGGTCTCCCCCGCTCACTCGCAAATCACGCGAAAACCGACATCGTACACCGGCTGATCGGCCCGGTAGGCCTGACGAAACGCCGCGCGGCATCGCGGGGGTGGGTCGTACCACGAGCCGCCTCGCACGACTCGTTTCGCATCGGTCCTGTCGTTTGGATCATCGCCGTCGATGGGGTAAGGTCGATATTCCGAGCGGGTCCACTCGGCCACGTTGCCGTGCATGTCGAACAGCCCCCAGGGGTTGGGCCGATAGCTGCCAACCGGCGCCGAGACGCGGCAATGGTCGTCATATCGCGTGTCGGCCGGGCGCCACGGGGCAATCACCGCTGGCCGGTTCGGATCGCCGAACGGGTCGATCGCCTGATGGCTGAGGTCGGAGACGTTCGCCACCGACGAGAAATCGTCGTCCACCGTCCCGTACCACAACGGCGTTGCGGTGCCGGCGCGGCAGGCGTATTCCCATTGCGCCTCGGTCGGCAGCCTGAACGGCCGACCGGTCTTCTGGGACAGCCAGCCGCAGAAGGCCGTCGCCTGCGTCCACGAGACGCGCACCACCGGCTGCTTGGGCCGGGCCAGCGTCCAGCCCAACTCGCCCGGGCCGAACTTGATAAAATCGTTGTTCTCCCAGCGGCTGTCGTGCGTGGGGTCGAACAGCGCGAACTGTTCGTTGGTCACCTCGAAGCGGCCCATCCAAAACGGCCGGTCGATCGTCATGCGAGCCGCCGGACGCTCGTCCGCACAGCCATCCTCCTGGCCCATCACAAACTGGCCCGCGGGGATCCGCACCAGTTCGAGGCGGATCTCCGCCGCCAGCGGGATCGCGAGCGAATCGTCCCCCCGCGTCTCGGACTCCGCCCCATTCGCCCGAAGCGCCAGCGACGCGGGAGCATCGCGTCGACGCGCCAACGAGGGCTCGCCGTCGGCTGCCAAGATCGTTTCCGCCCCTCGCTCGCGATTGGCTCTGGTGCGCTCTACGGGCGTTTCTTCGGGCTCTCCATCTGTCCCCGCATACCGCTGGCGCATCGCCGCACGGCGCTCCGATTGATGCTGGACCAGGTCGCCGATCTCGTCGCCGCGGATGTCGAACCAGTTTCCGTGGAAAGGCGCGTTCAGGTCGATCCAGGTGACCAGGCGATCCCAAGCCTCCGGATCCAACGGGACATCGTAGTGTCCCTTCTGCAGCAGCTGAATCAAGCGGGTCGTACTGGCGTGGTACTCCCATGGCCGCAACATGTGCATGTCGCTTTCCTTGGACGGCGTGCGGACGAATCGCCTCAGTTGATAGTACGACGGCGAGAAGCGGGCCTCTTGATTGTGACGGTTGGCGTTGGATTGCACCGGCGCGTTTTCGCCGTCCACGAAACTGTACAACCGCCGCCCGTCGGCTTGCGGCTGGCCATCGTGACAACCCGTGCAATGTCGATCCAGCACCGGTTGCACTTCGCGGCGAAAGGCGAAGCCTCGGGCCGGCCCGTACCACGGCTTGATTTCGGCCGGCGGCCGGTTCGCGGCCAACGACTGGCGAACCGGCGGCGCCGTGTTCTGCGGCTCGTGACAGCCGACACAGGAGACGACTTCGCCCGGCATGGCCGTAAACCAGCTTCGCATCAGCTGCACCGCCCGGCCTGCGGCGTCCAGCGGCTGCAAGGCAATTGGCGTGTACGCCGGCACGCGAAAGTGGGCCGAGCCATCGGCCTCGACGGGCACCGTGCCCAGAATGCGTTTGGGATCCCACGGCCCATCCATGCCCACGCTGTACGGCTCGGCGCCCATGCCCTGGTACGCGAAATGGTACCCCATCACCCGCAGCGACTTGATCGCGCCGCGCGGCACGCCCCGCAACCCCTCGCCGCGATAAATGTCGGCAATCAACACGTCGGCATCTTGACGCTCCAGGTCCACTTTGTCGGGAATGCTGGGCGGCCGAGGCGTCGCACGCAACGGAATCGGCTCGAACATCGCGTAACCCGGCTCCTCGGCCAATCGTACGGCGTTGTCGAACGTGTCGACCAGATAGATCCCCCACAGGCCATTCTCGTGCGGCTGGCAGGACACCAGGAAATGCTTGTCGCTCAACGGATATGGATGCAAAAACCTCGGCCAGCGGTGGTCCACGGGCATGTCGAGCACGGCCGGATCGACACGCTGCCCATGGCCGGGGATCCGCTGCACCGCCCCCTGGGCCTCGCGCCGCCCTCGGGCCGGATCGAAGATCACCAACTCGCCCATCCGAGGCGACCCATGATGCCCGCCGACAACCGCAACCACCTTCGTCGCATGATTCGGGATCGGACGCGCATAGAACATCGCGGACGGCCAGTAGGAACTGCTGCCATAATACTCCATCTGCTCCGTGCCGTCCGGGTTCATGTGGAACAGGATCCGGGAAAAGGCGTGCGGTAGATCGGTGTACTCCCAGCGGAGATACAGCAGGCGGCCATTATTCAGCACGGTCGGGCACCAATCGTGATCCTGCTCGACCGTCAGTTGGCGGATCGCACCGCTGCGTTCCCGCAGGTACAAATTGGCCACGTGGCCTTCGCCATTGACACAGGGAATGCCGGCGAAACAGGCGGTCGAACTGAACACGATTCGCCCGTCGGGCAGGTAGCAGGCGTCGTAGTTGTCCACGTCCGGCTCGTCGATCAGCGCCAGTTCTCGCAGCCCCGACCCGTCGATGTTCAACTCGCATACCCGCCAACGCCCGGCGTTGTTGGGCATCGAGAACATCAGTCGCTGGGCATCGTAATCCAGTCGCACATCGCCGACGAACTCGCCCCGCGGTGGTTGATAAAGCGGGATCAAGGTACCGCCGGGGCGGATCGGCGACAGGATGGCGATCTGGTTGTCGTAGCCGGTCGGCGGCAAGCTCGAGTTGCCCAGGTAGTTGGCCGGCAAACCCAGTTGCTGAGCGCGCCGCCGAACGACCAGCAGTTGCGAAAAGTCCAACCGCGGATTGGCTAGCAAGGCTTCCGCCTGCAGCTCTTGGAACTGCCTCGCCACCTGCGCTCTCTCTTCCTCCGAAAGATCGCCGGATTGAAGGCGGCCTTCCTGCTTGCTGATCTCGGCTTGCTTCGTCTGCAGAATTTCCAGCCGTCCCAAGAACTCGTCCCCTCGAGGATACGCCTGTCCGAACGTGTCCCGCAAATCGCGGATGGCCAAGTCGAGCGATCGCCATTGCGCCGCGGAGATGCCGGACTCGGCCGCAACACCCGGCGGCTGCCTGTCGGCTTGGATCGTCAGCGACCGCCATGCGTGCGGATCGCCGAGGTAGCGGACCACGTTGGACGCCAAGTGTTCAAAGTTGCGACGATAGACGGACGCAGCGTGCCCGTACAGCGGAGTAAGCTGCCAGCCGAGCACAATCACGCGACCCTTGCCGAACTCGTACTCGACCAACGGGCAATCCGGCGCCCCCGGACACTGTGCCAGGATCATCCCCCGAGCGGGTTCGCTGCTCAAGCGGAATTCGGCGAACGCCGGGAAGGCCGCATTGGACATCCACAGCACGCCCTGATCCAGGTCCAGTCCCTGAAACGCCGGATGACTCGGAACCAAGGGTACCAAGCCGGCCGCGGCGGAATCCTGGGCGGTCCGCACCGCCGGGGCGCGCAGTATATCGAGTCCCAGCGGTCCCAGCAGCGTCGCGGCCCCGCCGGACAGCCACAACCCGCGGCCATGGGCGACGAATTGCCGCAGGACTTCGACTGTCTGCGGGTCGAAGACAGGACCATCCCCTTGCGCTGGGGCACCGTAGTGACACCAGATCGTGCGGAGCTCGTCGAGCGAAACCGGGCGGCCGCGGCGATCGACGAATCGCCCGTTGGCGTCAGGCACAACGACGGTCGCTGCCATCCGGCGCCCGGCCACTTCGCCAGCCATGTCGCACTCGATGTCCATCCGCTCGGCCGCAGCCTGCGGGACGAGAAGCCCGATTCCGGTCTCGGCAGCCAGCGAATGGGTCGCAAGGATTACCCACGCCCCAAACGCACCGATTACCAGGCGATGCCGCCAACCCATAATCGGTTCCTCTTCAGTTCTCAGGCTCCGGATACAAACTCGCCTCCATCCGAATTCGTCCGGCGTCCTCTACCCCGGCGGCCATCCCAGCGGTCGGCCGCCCAGGATA
>Ga0351959_1006_pt1 | contig 12404 bp, 6 predicted proteins | sample TotcelT113001M13_FD_206836 | JGI IMG/M metagenome (GOLD analysis project Ga0351959, IMG submission 206836) | Enriched cells from coal bed in the Powder River Basin, Montana, United States - Total cells T11 rep3 HSBNCT.T11.300.1.M13 ...
ACGCACTGGTGTCGTGGCTTAGGCCCAGATACAGATGTCCGAGGTTTCGTTTCAGGTCGTACAGACCGTGCGGCAGCAACACACCCTCGCTGGCGTGTAGGAAGTCGTGGTCATACACCGGAACCTCAAAGGGCGAGAAAAGGACGCCAGGCCGGAAATAGGGTCCCAGCGACTCCTTCTTCTTGCTATCCATGCTCAGGATGGGATTCGCCGAGTTCTCGTACTCATCCAGCAGTTCGGCGATGCGTTCAAACTGATCGTTGCGGCGAGGAGCACTTCCCATGCACAGGATCTTACGCAGCTTGCGGCGGTGGAACTTCGCATCGTCGAGCAACTGGGTGACAATGTTCACGCTGACAGGCGTGCTCGTCTTTCCCAACCGTTCAGCGATCTCCGTCTTGGTAAGGTTCGTCCAGGTGACGGATTCACGCATCGGATCGCCCGCCGTATAGCGTCGGATGACCTCTCGAAAGTTGGCTCGAAGTTCCGGCATGCTATCAAGATAGCACTTACGGCCCCCCTTTTTTTCGAATCCGGCTTGGATCCTCCTCAGGCGGGGAAAAAATCTCGTCCATTCCCTTGTTCACGGTCTTCCGGTCGCACCCCAAAACTTCGCTGATGTAGGTGATGCCGCCGTGGCCCAGCTTGCTCGCTTCCAGCCCCGCATACCGCCGCCGGTCTTTCTCGTTCAGCGACTCAAAAAACTCACGCATCCGACCTTCTGTCTCTTTGTCGAATTCTGCCACCAACATCGCGAGACCTCCTGCACAAAACCGGCTACAATCCCTTCTTGCCGCCATTAGAGCACAAATTGCTGATTTGGGGAAGTTGTTTTGTGGGCGTTGCTACAGCGGTTTGACGACGGTCGGAACGGTGATCGGTGCGGTATCCGTGACCGGGCTAAATCCCGGGTTATCGTAAGTAACAACGATGATATCTCCGGCCAGGGCATACAAAGTGCCATCTTCCGTGTCCAGGCCGCTGCTGGTCGAGTTGGGAATGCAGCCGCGGAAAATGCCGGTGGCGTTGCCTGTTTCCGTCAACGTCAACGTCTCGCGGTCACCCGTGATTGAATTGACAATGACGACGGTCAGCACATCCGGTGCGCCCGGGTCGATTCCCGCGTCGGCATCCGCCACCTCGACACAGACCGTCTCGTTGATCTGATAGGAAGGCGCGTCCTGGTCTAGCGTATCGATAAATCGCACGGTGCCCGGTTGCGGCGGAGCTACCGGAACGGTGCTGTCCACGATATACACGCCGTCGTCCGCCTCGATCGTGGCGGTGTTGATGATTTCGGTTACCCCCGTCACGTCGCCCACCTGGACTCGGAACGTAACCAGCTTGACCTCGCCGACTGCCAGTGGGCCCACTTCCACGCCCGCTTCGTCCAACGGAAACGCGGTGCTGGCCGGAGGCACGAGGTCATCGGGCAGCGAAATGGCATCGATCGCCGTACTGTTCAGTACATAGGTGGTGTTGGCCGGAAGCGGGTCTGTGATGTGGACGTTGGCAATGGGCAAGACGCCGTCGTTGCGAACTTCGATGGTGAACTCGATCACGTCATTCTCGTCGGCCGCACCATTGGCATTTCCGTCGAACGTCAAGCTGGACGATTTGCGCGCCACGAAGACCGGTTGGGGCAGCAGAGAATAACCGAGGTCCAAGTAAGGATTTCCAGGTCCCGCATTGGCGGGGTCCTGTCCCCAAGCTCCTGCGAGTTTTACGCCGGATACGGTATAGATCCGCATTCCGGTTTGATCTTTGTCGGGATCGAAAATCCGTAACGACTGCAGCGGCTGGACATCGAAATGCTGATCGTACTTGTTGCCGTTGGGATCGGTCAGCGAGCCGGTCGTCGGGTCTCCGTCAAAGTTGGCGTAGACCCGCGTCGCCGCTTCGGCGATCACCCACACGGGGCTGCCGTTGACGGAAATCGGCTGGTCGCCGGCGCCGGGCGCAGCGCCAACCTTCAAAGCCGGTGTTAGCAACGTATCCGGGACCAGGGTGAATCCCCAATCGTGGACGTTGTTCCCCGAGCCAGACGTGTCAGCATCCATCGCGCCCACCGCAAAAAAGCGTGGCGCCGGACTGCCGTTGGTATAGAAATTCGCGCCGGAATTCGCCGGCATTTGGAAGCGGACCACGCCGTTGGCGGGCACATTGAGCGTACCAGACCCGGAAAGCGTGCTGTAGTTGATGGTAATCGCGGTGGCGTTGGGATTGTAGAGGAACGTGGCAGCGGGATCGTCGGCGACGGTCGTCCCGACCGGATTGTAGTAGTTGCTGCTCCACTTATTCAGCGGGTACAGCGTGAACCAACGAGATTCGTATCGCGTGCCGATATCCCCGGTCATCAGGTGGGACTGAACGGCTTTGTCAGCGGTGACGGTCGCGCCAACCTGAATGCCGCCGTTGACATGGTAGCTTTGTCCCTCGTTCAGCAACAGATTGATCACGCCGCCCGGCGCGGGGCCATTCGTGTCGATGGTGATCGTCGTGTTATCTTCGACGGCCATTACCAGCAGCGACACATGTTCGAACATTTCATTAAAAGGCGCATTCTCGCCGACCGGCACCACATATTCCTCGGCGCACAGGCATGTGGGAGTGACCTCGACCGCTCCGCCGAGCACGGGACCGGGGGTGGTCGCCCAGGCGAACCGTGTCACGGCCAAAGCTCTGGTCGTCACGATCTTGTCCCGCGCGTCGTACAGAATGGTGGCGGAATTTCGAGGCGTGTTGATCAGATTGCGGAGCGTGATTACGTCGTTGACGGTCAGAATATCAGTGGCAAACCCGGGCGGAATGCCGTTGCTGGGGTCGTTGTCGCCCCAGATCTGCGTTGTCGCCTGGGTCGGCGATTCGATGTCCGTTTCGTAGCCGTCTTCCCAGTGATCGTAGTAAATGATCGTGTTGTTGGCCGTCGTCGCCAACGAAATGGAACTGTCGATCGTGCTTCCCGTGGACGAGTACAGTTTCAGCAGCGCAGCGCGAAGCTCGTTTTCCGGCAAGGGGACGTAAAAGGTCTGCGCAATTGCCAACTGGCCATCCCAACTGGCCTGCGTTTCCTGACTAAAAGCAATCGGGGTCTCGATGGTTCCGGTGGTGAACTCCAAATCCCAGTCGCCGCCGCGACGGGGACTGCCGGTTATGTCGATACTGGCGGCCACGTCCGCAGCGGTCAGTTCGTTGATCCGGTTCACGAACTCTCGGCCCGTTTCGTTGCCAGCCACATCACAGCCGTAGAACAGAATGTCCGCGCCTCGGTTCAAGGAGGCAGACCATCCTTGAATCGAATCCGCGTATCGGGGCAGATTCTCCGCGGACAGAACGGTATTGCCCAGTTGCACGCCCCCAACCGTCCCATGCGAGACGATATGGAGCGCGTCCCAATTCCGATGCTGGGCGAGTTGTTGGCCGATCGCCGATACACCGTCGACATTTGCGTCGATCAGCAAGGTTTCAAATCGCCGTCCACTGTCGGCGTCCCTTACCAAGTCGTCCAACAGCGATTGGTAGCCAGGCGTCGCGCTATCGATAACGACCAACTCCCGAGCCATTGCCGCCGGCAGGCCGCTGTCCAACAGACCATCCATGCCGGCCAGCAGCCGACGATCCTCCAGCAGTTCGAGGAACAGCTTGCGTTTTGTTTGACGTCCACCTGAAGGGCGATTTCTTCGCCCGGGCTTGCGCGCGGCGACCGAAACAACGGCGGCTGACATGTTGCGTCTCCTTGATTGACCACTCTGACCAGCAAGCTTCACTTACGAAAAACTCTCCTACACTCCCAACAATTCCAGTCCTGGCGTGGGGGATCGTCAGGAATCACCGCGCGGCCCACACTTGAGGGGAGTAAGGCTGAAAGCGCGGCAACCTTAAACAGCATCGGAGAGGGCACACTTACAACTCAAGCTCCGAATTGCGCCAATGAACCATTCGCAGAGTCTGGCGAGCACCTGGGCTGATAGTTCCCCGAGCGACCGTCCTGGCAAAATCGAAAACTCGGCCTTTGCGACAAGAGCCCTTCTGGCAACGAAGCCTATTTCTCTTGTTCCTGCACCACAACCTGCTGAAATCAAACCCGAGGCAGATACGCCCATAGACTCTATATTGAGAAGTCCAAAAAGACAAGAATTATGGTTGATGAATTCCACTCAATCTACACCCGTTGACGCGTGCGAATCTTAGAAAAAGGTTCTAACGGGTGGTCCGGTTATGCAAGCAAGGTGGGCGCGGGCCCCGTTCGAGTTCGCGTTTTCGCGTGTGCGGGGCGAGATTTGTCTGTGAAAGACAAGGTGCCGAAGCGTGAACTCCTGCGGAATGTCAGTCTTTACAGGATGGGATATCAGGGAAACGCAAGGCGGAGCACTGGATGCGTCTTCGGACGATTGTAATGACGCGGAATACCGTGAAGTCCCAGACGCACGGTTCGTCGTCCACAATCACACCCGATCCAAACGGCTAAATAGATCGACGGTGTCGATGAAGTTGACGGCGGAGCCCCGCAACGCCATCAAGGCTTGATCGGGATCTTCGAACCGAAATACCAAAACGGCCTGATCGCCGGTTTTGGTCGAGAACGCGTACATGTACTCGACGTTCAGGCCCGTCGCCGAGATGGGCGTCAACACCTCGACCAGTCCGCCGGGGTGATCTTCGACTTGAACCGCCAAGACCTCGGTGATCGTGACTCGAAAGCCGCCGGCCTGAAGGATGTCCTTCGCTTGCTGCCAGTCGCGTACGATCAGCCGCAGAATGCCGTATTGCTGCGTTTCGGCCAGCGCCAGCGTCACGATATTAATGCCCGCCTCGGCCAACAGACGGCAGGGTGCAACCAGGTGCCCCGGCCGATTCTCGACGAACACCGACAATTGATGGATCTTCATCCTTTCATCTCCGGTCCACCACGCGACGCGCTTTGCCTTCGCTACGTTCCACGGTCCGCGGCTCGACCAGCCGCACGCCGATCTGCACGCCAGCCGCTTGCCGCACTTGGCGGGTCAGCTTGGCCTGCAGCTCTTCCAACACGCCGATGCGGTCGCTGAACATGTCCGGCGCGACTTCGATCTGCACTTCGGCTTGATCCTGACCGTGTTCGCACGTGAGCACGATCTGGTAATGGGGCAGCGTTCCCTTGACCGCCAGCAGTGCCGCTTCGATCTGCGCCGGAAACACGTTGACGCCCCGCACAATGAACAAATCGTCGTTGCGATGCGAAACGCGGCGAATCCGCCGGAGCGTACGTCCGCAAGGACACGGGTCCGGACAAATGGCCGTGATGTCCCCCGTCCGGTAACGCAGCATCGGCAAGGCATGTTTCGATAGCGTCGTAAGTACCAGTTCCCCCGCTTCCCCGTCCGGCACGCGTTGACCGGAACTCGGATCGACAATTTCTGGGTAGAAATGATCCTCGAGCACGTGCAGTCCTTGATGCGCAGCGCATTCGGCGGCCACTCCCGGTCCGACGATCTCGGCCAGTCCGTAGATATCAAAGGCCTCGATCCCGGCCGCCAACTGGATCCGCTGCCGCATTTCTTCCGACCACGGCTCGGCGCCAAACACCCCCACGCGCAGACGCAACGAACAGAGATCAACGTCCCGCTCCTGCGCCCTGTCGGCCAGATGAAGAAAGAAGCTGGGCGTACAGCAGAAGACCGTTGGGCCGAAATCCTCCAGCACGTCAATTTGCCGATCCGTGTTTCCACCGGAGATCGGAATGACGGTTGCGCCCAACGCCTCGGCCCCGTAGTGAAACCCCAAGCCGCCGGTGAACAGCCCGTAGCCGTAGGCGTTCTGGATCACGTCGCCCGGGCCGATACCAAACCAGGTCAGCACCCGCGTCATGGCTTCGGTCCAAACCTCCAGATCGGCTCGCGTGTACGGCACCAAGACCTGCTTGCCGGTCGTGCCGCTGGACGCGTGCAGCCGCACAATCTGCTCCCACGGGACGGCGAACAAGCCCTGGGGGTACGCCTCGCGGAGATCGTCCTTGGTGATCAGCGGCAGACGGACAAGGTCCTCCAGACAGCGGATCTCGTCCGGCGAGACGCCCGCCGCCGCCAGCCGCTGCCGATACAGGGGCACGCGGTCGCAAGCCAGCTGTACGGTCTGCTGCAGCCGCCGCAGTTGCAGTGCGGCGAGCTGCTGGCGACCAAGCCAATCAGCCGCGGTGGCGGGATGGGGGGAACAAGCGGATTCGGTTTCCGAATGGATCACGTGCGTCATGCGGGTGCCTCCGAATTCTACGTATGGTATCACATCTCGGCCCGCTGTCATCCCCCAGCAGCCCGCCCAGCAGCCCGTCCAACGGCACAAGGTCAAGAAAAACCATGTCCCCCGAGGCGGCTTTCACGCAGAATATCGTGAACAATCGTTGTCACGGGAGCAGCCAGTCATTGTCCGCGCGTTACGCAAACTTGGTACGGACGGCAGAGGGATCATGACCGGCAGGGGAAACCCCGAAAAACGCGAGCGGCGGACGTCTGCGAACGAGAGCAATGAATCGTTAGGACGATACCACCTACGAGTGGCTATTTTGCCTTCGGAGATAAAGGAGGTTCCGCGAGATTCACCCGTCGGACAACGGGCCGGCGTGGCTCGCTCCCCAGAGGACTGCCCATGAACTGGATGACTCGGTCCCTGCTGCTTGTGCCGGCGATCGCCTGGGCGTTGTCCCTGAGCGTCTGCGCACAGGATTTGTGGAGCCCGAGAGGAACGAGCAGTATCTTCCAGCCGCCGTCGCCGGGGCCGGCCGAGGATTCGCCTGGAACCTTCCCCGCAGGGACGTTCGCGTCGAGGCATTCTTGGGGACCGTATTCCTCGGACGCTTATTCCTCGGACCCCTATTCCTCGGACCCCTATTCCTCGGACCCCTATTCCTTGGCAGATCCTTCTCCGGAATCGTCGCCATCGGATGTTTCGCAACCAGTCAGGCCTTGGGGCGATCACCATCCAAGTGACGAGCGGGTTGGGACGTCGGAATTCCGGATCAATCCGTCTTGTCCAAGCGAGTACCACCGCTGGTGGGTCCGGGCGGAGGGATTGTATTGGGATCGCGTTGGAGATGGGGGCGAGCATGTGTTGGCGATCGACCTGAACAACGGTGTGCCGGGAGATGATACCGTTCTGAACGCGAATGACCTTGGGTTTGCGATGGAGCCGGGTTGGCGGGTCTTGCTCGGATTTCGACCGGTTCCGTACGACGTTTTGGGAGGTTGTCCTGCGCTGGAGTTCTCCTATTTCGGCGGTTCCGGATGGGAAGATTCCGCGACGGCCGTGGGCGACGGGAATCTGGCAATTCCCGGGGTCCTGGGATTGGTTTCGAACAATTTTTTCATGGCCGATGAGATTCGCGCGGTCTATCGCAGCCAATTGAATAATGTCGAAGCGAACTTGATCCAGTCCTATCGCGGCAACGACGGCGTGCAGATGGACTTTGTTTCCGGCCTGCGATTCCTGGCGCTGAACGAGGATTTCTCCTTGATCGGGACCGATGTGCATGGGGGGACGAGCAGCTACGACATCGCGGCAGACAATTACCTGTATGGAGTCCAACTGGGAGGCCGCGTGCAGCGGCAGACTCAGCACTGGTCGCTGCAGGTCACGGGAAAGGCGGGGGTCTTGCTCAACACCGCCAACCAAAGTCAGGTCGTAACCGACGATCCGAATGCATTTGTACTCCGCAAGACCCCGCGCGTTCGCGGCACGTCGCTGGCAATGCTGGGCGAGGTGGATGTCACGCTTGTTCGCCGAATCACGAACACCTGGTCCGCCCGCATCGGATACAGCGTGCTGGGAGTGAACGGGCTGGCACTTGCCCCCGATCAACTCGACTTCACGGATACATTCGCCAGCGGAACAGCCCTGTCCACCCGCGGATTCGTGCTATTTCATGGGGGGCACGCCGGTTTGGAAGCGGCGTGGTAAGCTCCGCGGAGATCTCCCGCTCGGCAGACATCCTCGGCAATCACAGACAAGTCGTCGTCCCAAGCAAAACCGAGGTGTACATCCCGAGATGCGTTCGTCGCTGTCCTGAAGGTTCGCTCGGTCGGCGAGCAGCGGGCAACTGGATCTGCGGCGTCGTAGGCCAGTCCCACCAACGCGAGATCCGTGGCCCGAGATGCCGGTCTGACGTCTGGCCAAAGCGAGATCTTGCGGAAAATGGAATTGCCCGGTTGGATGTCAGATCCGAGGGATGCGAAGCGGCTCGCAATCTGCTCGTGGAACGGCTCCAGATTCGGCACCCCAGCGAATTCGCCTTCGCCGCCCGCCTCCGACGGTGGTGCGTTCAGGTATTGGATCACTCGCAACACATCCGCCGGCTCGATGCTTCCGGAAGCGTTGACGTCGGGAAAATAGCCCGCCGGCGGGATGCCCGTCAGAATCCTCGCCCCCGACAGATTGAGGTCGTTGATCACGAGGAGAGCGTCGAGCGCCGTGACCCTTCCGTCGGCGTTTACGTCTTCCGCCAGGATCGAATTTGTCCAGAAGGTTGAAGGGTCCGGCGCGGGTTCGCTACCGCCGGGCGTTGCGATCGTCAATTCGGATACAAAATAGGCGTTGTCGAAATCCGAGGGCACAGGGAGATTCCCCGTGAACTGCTCCGAGACGTACACGGGCTCCGTCGCACGGAACGCCTTGATGATTCCCGTCGTTCCATCGTGGCCCTGCGCCGTCACGATCACATCCGCGAACCCGTCGCCGTCGTCGTCCACCGCCGCAACACGCACCGGGGCATGGTAGCTGGAAGTCTCGGCGGCCGTATATGCCACGAAACTCAGCAGCGTTGTCTTCAGGCCGAGTGCCCCATTCAAGACCTCGACTTTCGATCCGCCCCCGGGACCGGTGCCGACGATAATATCGGGGATATCGTCCTCGCGGTTCACGCATGCCACGTCCAACGAGAGACCGCCTTGGAAGGTGGAAGTGAAAGGATAGAACGTACGGACAACCTGCAGGGAAGCGTAGTCGAAAACGTGAACCGTTGGACGGATACCCGCCGCGCTGCCCACGACAATCTCGGCCTTGCCGTCGAGGGATGCCAGGAAAATACTTCCCTCCCATTTGCCCATGTCGGCCGCCGCCACGACGGCGCCGCCTTTGAACCCGGATCCCAATGGGTAGAAACGGCTGGTTTCCAGAAACATCAAAGCAGAATCCGCGGTTTCGTTTTTGAAAACCACGACTTGGGAACCGCCGTAACCCATCGCCGCGATCAAATCATTCCTGCCGTCGCCGTCCACATCGCCCACCGCGACATGAACGCCACCGTCAAACGTTGCCGGAAAAACCGAAATCTCCTGCAACAAGCTTCCCTGCAAGTCAAAGATGCGGACGTCCGGCGTCGAATTCCGGCCGCGAACCGCCACGATTTCCGGCATGCCATCGCCCGTCAAATCCCCTGTGGTGATGCGGATGCCTCCTCGATAACTCTCGTCGAAAGCCAGAAACCGAGCGACCAACGCGCCCGTTTCCCGGCTCACGAGGTGGATCCAGGGCTGGCTGGCGTTTCCGCTGTCGGGGGCGATGACGATTAGCTTCTGGATCGAATCCGAGTCCTGAGCTTCGCCGTTCTCAGGATGGGAGATTTCGACTCCCGGCGGCGGGGTTACCGTCGCGATGTTGGTAAGCGATCCGTTCCCGTTCTGGAGGAACGTGGCGGACGCCGTGTACGTGATCGTGCTGCCTGCGGCCATGTTGACCGTATCGAGGATATTCCCCACCCCTGCGGCCGTATTGCCGGAAGCGAGGCCCGTCACCGTACTGGTGTACGTCACGTTCGTCAACCCTGTAGGGAAGACGTCGCTGACCGTCGCCCCAGTGACAGCGCTGGGGCCTGCGTTGCTGACGACGATCGTATACGTGACACGTGCTCCAAGAACCACGCTGCTGGTGTGATTGGTCTTGGTGATCCGCAAGTCAGCCGTTGGCCTCAACGGATCGCTGTCCGTCGCCGCGTTGTTGCCCGGCGCTGGATCGGTCACTCCAGCCGGCGACGCGACGGTGGCCACGTTCAGCAGCGTTCCCATGGCCGCCGGGGCGACCATGCCGGTCGCCGTGTAAGTGACCGTGCCGCCCACGGGCAGATTCACCGCCATGTCGTTGATGTTGCCACTGCCCCCGGCCGTAAAGCCGGTCGCCCCGCCCGTCTGCGTAGCGGTGTAAGTCACGCCGGTCAGAGCCGCCGGGAAGGGATCGCTGATCGACGCGCCGGTCACCGTGCTGGGGCCGGCGTTGGTGACGACGATCGTATAGGTCGTCGCGGTGCCTGGGATGACCGAGGAGGCATGGTTCGTCTTGGTGATCTGCAAATCAGCTGTCGGTACCAGCGGGTCCGCATCCGTCGCCAGGTTGTTGCCGGACATCGGATCGGTCACTGTGGGGGGGGGTATAACCCTGGCGGTGTTGACCAACGTCCCGGTGGCCGACGGACTGACCATGCCCGTAGCCACGTAGGTAACCGTGCTGCCCACCGGCAAATGCACCGTCTCGTCGCGGATGCTGCCGCTGCCGACAGCCGTGAATCCGGTCGCCCCGCCCGTCTGCGTGGCCGTGAAAGTCACATCGCTCAGCGCTGTCGGGAATGAATCGCTGACCGTCGCGCCACTCACGCTGCTGGGTCCGGCGTTGGTGACGACGATCGTGTAGGTCGTCGTGGTGCCTGGTACGACCGAGATGACGTGGTTGGTGTTGGTGATCCGCAAATCGGCGGTCGGTGTCAAGGCGACGATATTCGTCGCCGTATTGTTGCCAAACGCGGGGTCGATCAGTCCGGCGGGCGGCGTGACGGCGGCCGTATTGATCAGCGTCCCGGTCGCCGCTGGGCTGACCGTACCCGTTGCCACGTAAGTGATCGTACTGCCTGCTGGCAGATTTACCGCTGTGTCGTTGACGTTGCCGCTGCCGTTGGCGGTAAAGCCGGTCGCGCCCCCTGTCTGTGTCGCTGTATAACTCACGCCCGTCAGGGCCGTTGGGAACGGATCGCTGACCGCCGCGCCCGTCACGCCGCTGGGTCCGGCGTTGGTGACCACGATGGTATAGGTCATTGGTGTGCCCGGCACGACCGAAGTGACGTGACCGGTCTTGGTGATCCGCAGATCGGCGGTGGGAACCAGCCCGTCGCTGGCCGTCGCCGAATTGTTGCTCGGTGTGGGATCGACCACTCCGGCAGGCGGCGTAACGGTAGCCGTGTTGACCAGCGTCCCGGTGGCCCACGCGTTGATCGTGCCCGTCACGACGTAGGTCACTGTGCTTCCCACCGGCAGATTCACCGTTGCGTCGTTGATGTTGCCGCTGCCGTTGGCGGTAAAGCCCGACGCGCCGCCTGTCTGTGTCGCCGTGTACCTCCCGCCGGTCAGGGCGGCTGGAAGCGGATCGCTGACCGCCGCGCCGCTGACGGCGCTCGGTCCGGCATTGGTGACGACGATCGTATAGGTCATTGCAGTACCCGGTACGACCGAAGTGACGTGACCGGTCTTGGTGATCCGCAGATCGGCGGTGGGAATCAGCCCGTCGCTATCTGTCGCCGAATTGTTGCCCAGTGTGGGATCGACCATTCCGGCGGGCGGCGTAACGGTAGCCGTGTTGACCAGCGTCCCGGTGGCCCACGGGGTGATCGCGCCCATCACGACGTACGTCACCGTGCTTCCCACCGGCAGATTCACCGCTGCGTCGTTAATGTTGCCGCTGCCGTTGGCGGTAAAGCCCGACGCGCCGCCTGTCTGTGTCGCCGTATAGCTCACGCCGGTCAAGGCGGCCGGAAGCGGATCGCTGACCGCCGCGCCGCTGACGGCGCTCGGTCCGGCATTGGTGACGACGATCGTATAGGTGGTGGTCGTGCCCGGAACGACGGAGGCGACCAGATTCGTCTTGGTGATCTGCAAATCGGCAATCAGCGTTAATGCGTCGCTGTCCGTCGCGGCGTTATTGCCTGGCGTGGGGTCGGTCACTCCGGCGGGCGGTGTCACCGTAGCCGTGTTGACCAACGTCCCGGTGGCCCAGGGATTGACCGCGCCCGTCACGACGTACGTCACCGTGCTTCCCACCGGCAGATTCACCGCTGCGTCGTTGACGTTGCCGCTGCCGTTGGCGGTAAAGCCCGACGCGCCGCCTGTCTGGGTGGCCGTATAGCTCACGCCAGTCAAGGCGGCCGGAAGCGGATCGCTGACCGCTGCGCCGCTGACGGCGCTCGGTCCGGCATTGGTGACGACGATCGTATAGGTGGTGGTCGCGCCCGGAACGACGGAGGCAACCAGATTCGTCTTGGTGATCTGCAAATCGGCGGTCGGCGTTAACGCGTCGCTGTCTGTCGCGGCGTTATTGCCTGGCGTGGGGTCGGTCACTCCGGCGGGCGGTGTCACCGTAGCCGTGTTGACCAACGTCCCGGTGGCCCAGGGATTGAC
>Ga0351959_1179_pt2 | contig 12161 bp, 10 predicted proteins | sample TotcelT113001M13_FD_206836 | JGI IMG/M metagenome (GOLD analysis project Ga0351959, IMG submission 206836) | Enriched cells from coal bed in the Powder River Basin, Montana, United States - Total cells T11 rep3 HSBNCT.T11.300.1.M13 ...
GTTTTTCGCCATGACGCCCCCGTTGCAGAAGGTGTATCCCGCCTGGTCAAGCCAGTTGCAGACCTTTTCGCCGAATTTAAGGAAATAATCCGTAACGGCTTCCTGCTCTGCCTTCGGCGCATCTTCGAAGACGATGGCATTGTCCTGGTCCGTTTTAAGCGTTTGTTCTCTTCTCCCCTCGCTGCCCACGGTCATAAATGAAAACCGGGCCGGTGGCGGGCCCAATTCATCGATGGCAAAGCCGATGAGTTTGTTCAAAATGCCGTCCGTGATGACGGAGACCATCCGGGCCACGTTCATGGCCTCGGCGCCGCTGCTCATCAGGCTCTGAATCAATCCGGGAAGCTGCTGCTGCATATTCTGGAGTTCCTCGACGCCGGACGCCGAATGAATCTCGCGCAGAAGGAAAAACGGCGACTGCCCCTGGGCCTCGAGGATGTCCTTGTTGGTAATGATTCCGATCACCTTTTCATCGGCGTCCGTGACCGCAAGGTGCTTGAGATTTTTCATCATCATGATCATGAGCGCCTCCGAAACAGGGGCCTGAACCGGGACGGCGCTCAACGGCGAGGACATGATTTTCGATACCGTTCCCGTCATGTCGCAGGCTGCCTGGATGATCACTTTATTTCTAAAATCCCGGTCGGTCACGATGCCCACGAAATCGCCGCCGGGTTCTTTGACGAGGATGGAACTGCATCTGTTCTTGCCCATCATTTCCGCGGCGTCCTGAATGGACATATTCGTATCGCAAAAAATGGGTTTTTTGGAGTAGATGTTTTCTATGCTCTGGTTGAAGATCTGCGGAGATTCATCTTTGGGCCGGATGGTTTTGACGATGGCCGTTGCGTAGGATTTATCCAGCATCCACTTGCCCAGGATGTCCGTAAAGAAATCGGAAAAGACCGGATAGCGTGAACAGATATCGAGGAATCTCTTTTTGGGCAGCAGATACAGTTCCGAATCTTCGGTTGTTCTGAACATGCACACGGAGATGCCGTCGTGCAACAGCATGGAGATGCCCCCGAAAAAATCTCCCTCGCGCAACCATGCACGCAGCAATTCCTTGTTTTTTTCCCGATAATACCGCTCGACGGTACCCTTCCTGACAATATGCAGATGCTCGACCTTCGATCTGCCCTGGGTGAGAAGAAAGACATCCTTCAGAGGGTTCACAATAACGAGGTCATCGACCATCGTTCGAACTTCCGCATCGGGCAGAAAAGAAAACGGGGGCAGATTCGACAAAAATTCATAGGCTGGGCTGCTCATGGCTTTGCTCCTTCCTTTCCTTGCTGTTTAAGGTTTGGGGTATCTGAAGGCCTTCGCCGATCAATATAATAAACGGGCATAGGGTGTTTTTTGAGAAGCACTGCGGGCTTCACCCAGAGTATGGATGCCCATTTGCGCCAGAAGCGGGATCAGCTTGATGAATATTTCCCCGGTTGCAAGGGCGTCGCCCAGGGCGGTATGCCGGCCGATGATGCGGACGCCCAGGCGTTCGGCAATCGCTTCCAGGGTGTGATGATCCTGGGCCGGATGGACGACGGCCGAAAGCAGAAGCGTATCCAGCACAGGATTGATGAAAGTGACGCCGGTGACCGCTTCCTTCATCTTGATCATGCTCATGTCGAAGGCGGCATTGTGCGCGACAAGGATGCTGTCCTCCGCGAATCGATGGAACAGAGGCAGCACCTTTTCAATGCTGGGCTGACCTTCGAGCATCTCCGGTTGAATGCCGTGGATCTTGATGGAAAGTTGCCAATAACAGCGTTGCGGATTGACGAGCTGGTCAAAGGATTCCTCCCTCAGCAGATGGCCGTTGACGATGCGAACCGCGCCGATGGAGATGATCTCATCGCCGACTTTCGGAAACAGACCCGTCGTCTCGGTATCGAAAACAGTGTAGGTCAGTTCGCTCAACGGGCGGTTATCCAGTTCAGGCGTCTGGCCGGGCTGGTTAAAAAGGTCGAAATCGTAGAACACCGGGCGGCTTTCCGGGATGACCGTTATCTTTCTCAGGGTATCCGGCTCAAGCGTTTCCACGTCCGGCAAAAACAGACGAAGCCCTGATTTGTCCCTCGATTTTTCAAAGGAGTGGGGCCATAGGGACAGATCGTCCCCGGCGGTTTGTCTCAGGGTGGCCGGCCACATTTTCGCCCCGTGATGCTCAATCACCTCGCTTAGGGTGGAGGGGATGCCCTCTTTCCCGACGACGACAACCTCTGTCTCCCATTGACGCAGGGTCTGGATTCTTAACGGTTTTCCCTTCCAGATCAGATCGAGGTTGGCGAATTTTCCTTCTCTTTCCAGCTTGCAGGTAAATTGATCTGCACCGGTTTCATCCCGCAGGTGGTTCAGGAGGAAAAGCACCGCCAGCAGGAGGGAATAACTATCGATTCTAATCCAGTTCTGGTCTGTTGAATGGACAATTTTGACGGCGATGCCGAGGCTGTCTTCAGCCTGTTTTTTGATCGTTTCCAATAAATCCCTGCCCTGCATCTGCACGAGCGGCCGCCTGGTTTTGATGTGGCGGGAATACTCCTTGGCCGTTTCATCCAGGATGACATCCGATGCCAGGGCTTCCCTGCGGATCATTTTTTTGAATCCATCCCGTTGTAAAGGGTCCATTTCAGGTTTTTCAAGGATGGCTTCAATGGCCGTCCTGATGCTTGTCAGAGAAGCGCGAACACCCTTTGAGAGGGATTGCATCAGAAAGCTCACGCGGCTGTCCGTTTCTATTTGTTTTATGATATCCTGAAAGATCAGGACAAATCCTGTCAGCAACCCGCGATGGTTCAGGATGGGCACCATTTCCGCGCGCAGCAGTCTGCTGCCGTCTGCCACGGTGATGAAGTGCGACGTCACGGTCGCTTCCCCGTGCTCCAGCTTGAGGGCAATCTCGTCAAGGGCATGGACGATGAGGGTCTTTTCAATCACGCCAAATACGGACCGTCCCAGACCGATGAACCGGCTTCCGGCGCCGACCGGCGCCCTCTTTGATTCGGGCTCCGGTAACGTCTTGTTATCGTTGCCTTCAAGATAGCGTCTGGCCTGCTTGTTGTATAAGAGAATCTGACCTTCCGCATTGCAGATCAAGATGCCTTCCGGCAGTTCGGATACGATGGCTGCGAGGATGTTTTTTTCCTGCTCGGCTTCCGATTTTGCACGCCTGATGCGATGTTCGACATTTTTTTGCAGATCCTCCAAGCGGTCCGCCTTTTCATTGATGATTTGCGCGAGTCGCTGGACGATCTTCCCGCCCCGTATCTCAATCCGGTGCGAGGGGTTAACGGAGGTGATCAGGTTTGTTTCCTCGGCCATTTTTCTTAAGGGGCGGATATAGTAACGGAGCATGACGCCGATGGCCAGTCCCGTGGCCGCCAGGAACAAAAGGGCGGCGCCCAGGACGCCCTCCATAAAAGCCTTTTGATCAAGGGGCAGTCTGTACTGGAAAAAGAAAGCGGCGATAACGGCCAGCATGAAGAAGGCCGCCGCCGCGAGGCCCATAAACCACCAGTATTGGTTACGCAAATTCATGGGCGACCGCCCTGATCAGACATTGAAGCGAAACAGAACAATATCTCCATCCAGGATCTCATAATCCCTGCCCTCCATGTGCAGCAATCCTTTTTCCCGCGCCTGGACCAGCCCTCCCGTTTCCATGAAATCATGGTAATGAAGGATCTCGGCCCGAATGAAGCCTCTTTCCATATCGCTATGGATTTTCCCTGCGGCAATCGGGGCTTTTGTCCCGCGGGGGATTGTCCAGGCGCGCAATTCCGGACCGACCGTTGTGTAAAAAGTGACGAGCCCCAGAAGTTCGTAACCGGCCCGGATCAGTTGACGGAGTCCGGATTCCTGCAATCCCAGGTCTTCCAGAAAGGCCTGTCGATCCTCTTTTGAAAGCGCCTGGATTTCGGCCTCCAGGTCTCCGCAGATCACAATGACCTTTGCCCCCTGGTGCAGGGCCGCTTGTTCAAGCCGCTGAACGTAGTCCGATTTCCCCTTCAGCACCGCTTCACTGACGTTGGCGACATAAAGGACTTTTTTTAATGTCAACAGGCCCAAGTCATGGAGCATCTTCGTGTCTTCGTCGAGCGGGATGCTTCCGGCCGCCTGACCCCGTCCGAGCGCATCCCGGCATTGTTCATAAACGTCCAGGGCCCGGCGCAGGGACTTGTCGCCCGTCTTCAGCAGCCTTTCCGTTTTCTCCATGCGCTTTTCGATGGTTTCCAGATCCGCCAGTATAAGCTCGGTGTTGACGATGTCCATATCCCGGACAGGATCGATCGATCCGTCCATATGTACGATGTCCGGGTCATCAAAACAGCGCACGATATGCAGCAGGGCGTCCACATCACGGATGTGGGAGAGGAAGCGGTTCCCGAGGCCTTCGCCCCGGCTGGCGCCTTTCACGAGCCCGGCAATATCCAGGAACGCCATGGTTGTGGGGGTTGTCTGGGGCGGCTTGATGACGGCGGCGATGTGTTCGAGACGCTCATCCGGAACGGGGACGATGCCGATATTGGGATCGATCGTGCAGAAGGGATAATTGGCCACCTCGGCCCCGGCTGCGGTCAAGGCATTGAAGATGGTTGATTTTCCGACGTTCGGGAGGCCGATGAGGCCGCAACGAAAACCCATGAGGAACCCTTTTCACACAAGGAGTGGACGTAAAACTAAAGATTTTTAAAGTTTCTGTCAAGCACATAAAAAAAGCGCCCCGGAAGGGGGCGCTTTTTTTATGTTATGGCAGAGCTAATCATTACTCTCCCAGTTTTTCCGCCGAAATACGCATACCATAGAACGAGCGATAGACGAAGACCAGCGCGATGGCGAAGAACACGCCGGCCAGACCCAGCTTCAACCCTGTGTTCGTCATCGTCACGGCAATTTCCGTTGCGAGCAGACCAAAGAGGGTCGTGAACTTGATGATCGGGTTCATGGAAACCGATGAGGTGTCCTTGTAGGGATCCCCGACGGTGTCGCCGACAACCGTGGCCTCATGAAGAGGGGTGTTCTTCATCTTCAGATCGACTTCGACGATCTTCTTGGCGTTATCCCAGCAACCGCCCGCATTGGCCATGAAAATCGCCTGGAAAAGGCCGAAGAAGGCGATGCCGATCAGGTAGCCGATAAAGAAGTAGGGATCGACGAAGGAAAGCGCCAGAGCCATAAAGAAGACGACGATGAAGATGTTGATCATCCCCTTCTGGGCGTACATCGTGCAGATCCTGACGACTTCCTTGCTGTCCTCAATAGAGGCCTCCGCCTTGTCCAGATTGATGTTCTCCTTGATATAGACGACGGCCCGGTAGGAACCGGTCACGACGGCCTGGATCGAGGCGCCGGTGAACCAGTAGATCACGCAGCCGCCCATGAGCAGGCCGAGGATCACTTCGGGCTGAACCAGGCTCAGCTTGGCGATGACATTTCCGAACATCTTCTCCAGCAGGATGATGATGCCGAAGACCATGGTCGTCGCGCCGACGACCGCCGTGCCGATGAGCACCGGTTTGGCCGTCGCCTTGAAGGTGTTGCCCGCCCCGTCGGCCGACTCCAGGAAGTGCTTGGATTGCTCGAAGTTGGGCTCGACGCCGAAGTGCTTCTTCACAACGGCCGTGGCATCGGAACGGGACTCGATCATGGACAGTTCATAGATGGACTGGGCGTTGTCGGAAACCGGGCCGAAGCTGTCGACGGCGATGGTGACCGGACCCATGCCCAGAAAACCGAAGGCCACCAGACCGAAGGCGAAAACAGGCGCCGCAAACTTGAAGGCCGGCGGCATGATCTCCATGACGGAGGGCGCCTGCGAAACAAAATAGGAGACAAACATGAGCAGGAGGATGACCAGGCCTTCCCAGAAGGCCGAGAAGTTGCCGGCGACCAGACCGGACAGGATGTTGAGCGAAGCGCCGCCCTGGCGGGAGGCATTCACCACTTCATCGCAGTGCCGGGAACTGGTGCTCGTGAAAATCTTCGTGAATTCAGGAATCAACGCACCGGCGATGGTGCCGCAGCTGATGATGATCGACAGGGCAAGCCAGAGCGCCATGCCGCCGCCTGCATAGGGCAGATCGGACAGCAGGAAATAGCTGGAGATGAAGGTGACGGTGATCGAGACGATCGACGTAATCCAGACCAGATTCGTCAGCGGGTGCTCGAAATTGAAGTCCGTCTTGCCGGCAAAAAGAGACTTGCTGATGACGTCGTTGACGAAATAGGAGGCCAGGGAGGTCAGGATCATGAGGATGCGCATGGCGAAGATCCAGACGATCAGCTTGCCGCCCATGACGGGGGTATCGGCCAGGGCCAGGGCCAGGAATGCGATCAGGGCGACGCCCGTCACGCCGTAGGTTTCAAAACCGTCCGCCGTCGGTCCGACGCTGTCGCCGGCGTTATCGCCCGTACAGTCGGCGATGACGCCCGGGTTTTTGGGGTCGTCCTCGGGAAGATGGAAGATGATCTTCATGAGATCGGAGCCGATGTCGGCGATTTTCGTAAAGATGCCGCCGCAGATACGCAACGCGCTGGCGCCGAGCGATTCACCGATGGCGAAACCGATGAAGCAGGGTCCCGATAATTCTTTGGGAATGTAAGCAAGAATGAGAATCATGAAGAAGAGTTCGATGCTGACCAGCAGGAGCCCCACGCTCATGCCCGAACGCAGGCAGATGTTGACGATGTTCAGGGGCTGACCGCTCAGTGATGCAAAGGCCGCTCTTGAGTTGGCAACCGTGTTGATCCGGATGCCGAACCAGGCGACGCCATAGGAACCCAGGATACCAAAGATCGAGCAGATGAGAATGACGACCACCTGAACCGCCCCTGCATGCGACAGGAAGCCGAAGTAGTAGACCATACAGGCGGCGATCAGAACCCACAGCGCCGCCAGGAACTTCCCCTGCTGAAGAACGTACGTCTTGCAGGTTTCCCAGATGGTCTGTGACACATCCAGCATGGCCTGATGGGCCGGCAGGTTCTTCGTCTGGGAATATTGCATCCAGCCGAAAGCCATGCCGACGATGCAGATCACGAGGCCCAGGTTCAGGATCAGCATCCCGCTCAGGGCGCCACCCATAAAAGTAACCTGTGACAGGTCCGGCAGTATGATGTCCGCCTCTCCTGCAAAGGCCATCGGCGCCATGAGCAACAGCATGACAACGACGGTCAATAAAAAAGACAATTCGCGCAGTTTACCCTTAAACATTATCAAACCTCCTTCAAATTATTTATGGTTTTTCCATGATACGTACACATGGCAACCTGGATCCCTGTTGCGAGCATCTCGGAGACGATCTCCGCCGCACTCGCGATCACCTGCGGCAACTGACTCAGCTCCTCCGACGAAAAAGGTGAAAGGACATGGCTTTCAACGATTTCCTTGCGTTCCGGCCTGCCGATACCGAGCCTGACCCGGTTGAAATCGGCGCCGCCCAGCCGGTCGATGATCGAGATCAACCCTTTGTGCCCCCCCGGACCCCCGCCGGCCTTGATCCGGATGGTTCCAAACGGCAGGTCCAGGTCATCATGAACGACGACGACATCCGCCATGTCGATTCTGAAATAATCAAAGAACTTCCGGATCGCGCCGCCGCTGAGGTTCATGTACTCCTGCGGTTTGACCAGCAGGACGGGATGACCGGAAATATTTCCTTTTCCGTAAAAGGCGCCAAATCCCTGCTGGGTGATGCCGATCCGATGCTCGTCAGCCAGCCGGTCCAGAACCATGAAACCACTGTTGTGGCGACTGAACTGATACTTGCTTCCCGGATTTCCGAGACCGGCGATCAATTTCACAAGTGTGATCCTCTCGCCTGCTCCTCCTGTCTATAAACCCCTTGATCAGCTTTCGCTTTTTGCGGTTTTCCGGCCGACGACCTCCGGTTCAGCCGATTCTGAGGGCTCTTCCGTTTCGGTCACGACAGCCGCAGCCCTGGGCGCGGAAATAGAGGCCACAACGGACTCGCCGGCGTCCAGGAAGGTAAGACCCTCCATCCTGCTGATATGGCTCACTCTGAATTGATCGCCGACATCGAGGCCGCTGATATCCACCTCGATGAAGTCCGGGAGATTTGCCGGGATGCACGACACCTTGAGTTCACGCTTCACGTGCTGGAGTTCACCGCCGTTTTCGACGCCCACCGGTGTGCCCTTGAAATGAACGGGGACATCAAACGTGAACGGAAGATCCATGCTGATTTCATAAAAATCAGCGTGCCGGAGACGTCTGGACACGGGTTCCAACTGAACGTCCTTGACCATGGATAATTTTTCCTGTTTTTCGCCGTCCTCATCGATGATCAGCCGGATCAAAACATTTTCTTCCCGTTTTTTCAAAAGCTTGAATAAATCCGAGGCGTTGACGCTAAGCGGCGTCGTCTCCGCACGGGGGCCATAAAATACGGCCGGAACGCCTCCGGCCATTCTCAGTCTTCGGGCCGGACCTTTGCCGGTTTCCTTGCGCACGAGGGCGTTCAATGCAATCGCCTCCATTTTTGTATCCTCCTATATGAATAACGAACTGATGGAATCGTTGTAATAAATTCTTCTAACCGCTTCGCTCAGCAGAGAGGCGACGGACAGCACCTTGATGGATTTGCATGCCTGCGCCCTGGGATGAAGAGGGATCGTATCGGTGACGATGACCTCCTTGATTTCGGATTTTTCAATCCTTTCGATTGCCGGTCCGGAAAGAACGGGATGGGTGGCGCAGACGGACACTTCAACGGCGCCGGCTTCCTTCAAGGCGACGGCGGCCTGGGCAACCGTCCCTGCCGTATCGATCATATCATCCAGAATGATGACCTTTTTGTCCCGGACATTCCCGACAATATTCATGATCTGTGCTTCGTTCGGTCCTTCCCTGCGTTTGTCGATGATGGCGAGATTCGCCCCCAGGCGCGATGCAAAGGCGCGTACCCGTTCAACGCCGCCCGTGTCGGGAGAGACGATCACGGTATCTTCATGGAAATTCCTTTTCATGTAGTCCAGAAGGACCGGCGTGGCGAAGAGATTGTCCACGGGAATGTTGAAGAAGCCCTGAATCTGGCCCGCGTGCAGGTCCATGGACAGAACCCGCTGGGCCCCCGCAGTGGTGATCAGGTCGGCGATCAGTTTTGCAGTAATGGGGGCGCGCGGCGCCACTTTTCGATCCTGGCGGGCATAGCCGTAATAGGGAATGACGGCCGTGATACGGTCCGCCGACGCCCGTTTCATGGCGTCGATCATGATCAGCAGTTCCATGAGGGTGACATTGACGGGAGGGCAGCTGGACTGAATAATGAAAACATCCATGCCCCGGACATTTTCGTTGATTTCGACACGGGTCTCGCCGTCGCTGAAGGTGGTCACGCTTGCTTTTCCCAGGGAGACGCCCAGATTGCCGCAGATCCTGTCGGCCAGCGTCACATTTGAGTTTCCCGAAAAAATCCGGATTCTTTCAAGCATAAAAATGTCCTTATGGCGGTTGCACTTCTATTGGCTGGGGCGGGAGGATTCGAACCCCCGAATGCAAGGACCAAAACCTTGTGTCTTACCGCTTGACGACGCCCCAAATCATTTCTGGTTCCATTTTTCTTCACGCCGGATCTGCGCATGCCACGGCGCTGAAAGCTCAGATGGACGCCGCTCTGAATACAGACCAGCCGCTCCTGACGGCCAGCGCCTTTTCCGCGGCGGCGGCCTGTTGTTCCGTTTCAAAAATACCGAAGACGGTGGGACCGCTGCCGGACATCAGAGCGCCCAGGGCGCCGCATGCCGTCAGATCATTTTTGATGTGGGCCAGCACGGGGTGCATGCGGATGGAAACCGTTTCCAGGTCGTTCAGGAGCCCTTCAGCAATGTCATGGACCGTCAAAAATCGCGGGATGCTATAATGAATTATATCGTTTGTCAATCTTAAATTGAGATTTTGGTAAATCATTTTTGTGGAGAGCGCAAAGCCCGGATTAACCAGAAGCAGCCAGAAAGAGGGGAGGGCTTCAGCAGCCTGAAGGCGCTCACCGATGCCGAACGCCCAGGCCGTTGCTGAAAAAATGAAAAAAGGGACATCCGCCCCCAGTGTGAGTCCTATCTTCATGAGGTCCGGATGGGTGAAAGGGTTACCGAAGAGCGTGTTGAGGGTAAGCAGGGTCGTCGCCGCATTGGAGCTGCCGCCGCCGAGCCCGGCGGCGATGGGGATGTGCTTTTGCAGGGTGATATCGATGCCGCCGATGCCAGGGGGGGCCTGTCTGAAAAAAGCCTCCGCCGCGCGGTAAACAATATTATCCCCGTTTTCAGGCAGGGAACCGCCGGGGCATCGGAGCCGGATGCCCTTTCCGGCAGGCCTGAAGGTCATTTCATCACAGAGGCTGATGCGCTGCATGAGGCTGGCTATGTCGTGATAGCCGTCCCGACGCCTGCCCAGAACGCGCAGGTAAAGGTTGATTTTAGCCGGCGACCCCTTCCGGATCATGGACGTTCCTTTTCCTTGACATAGCGCATCCTCAATTCAAAGAGGAGCCCGTCCATCAGGGATTTTTCATTTTCATCAAGGTTCCCCTCCGTTTTGGATCTGAGCATGCCCAGAATGTCGATGGTCTGCTTGGCCGCAGCCAGATTTCTTTGAGCTTTTTGGGACACCGGATCGGGAAAGTCACCGAAATGATACATGGCCGTGGTACTTAAAGACAGGACAAAATTGACAAAATTGACCTCCGGGAAGACCTCGTCGCCACCGGATTCCGGGGATTCCGTCACGGGGGGCCGTGGGTCGGATTCCGCCTGCGGTTCAACGGGGCGTGTTTCCGTTTTCACGTCCGGTGCGGAATCCTCCTGATTGCGCACGTCCCCCGTTTCATCAAAGATACGTTTGTCGCGGATGACAAAGGACTGGTCTCGCTTTTCTTCCATCTTCCCTCCTCCATGCGGATCACCTCATAAACCGTTGAAAAATGGCTTGACCGCAGACCCTTTTTGAACGGTGATGCAATGATCCCTCAAGTTGATTTAAACGGCGTGTGATCTTCTCATCAAATAGACACAACATATCGATATTAGAAGGCATTCTATGATTTGTTGTGTTTCTGGAAGTTGAGGCCACCGCTTTTGGACAGACCAACGAGGACGTGGTCTCCCTCCACGAAAGTTCCCTCCAGAATCAGCATGGACAGGTCGTCCAAAATCATCTTCTGCATCGCCCGCTTCAACGGCCTTGCCCCATAAACCGGGCTGTAGGCGATTTGGGCTATATGTTTTTTTGCCGGGTTTGTCAACGTCAGCCCAATTTTCCGCTCCGAAAGCCGTTTCTGGATCAGGTGGATCTGAAGGTCCAGAATCCGGTCAATGTCGTCGAGGCTCAAGGCCCTGAAATGGACGATATCATCGATACGATTGAGAAATTCCGGCTTGAAGGCGGACCGCAACATCTCCATGGTTCGCGCTCGTTTTTCCTGTTCATCGAGGGTCATATCCTGCGTGAGCTGGCCGCCGATGTTGGAGGTCATGATCACGATGGCATGCTTGAAATCCACGGTTCTGCCGTGACCGTCGGTCAGCCGTCCATCGTCGAGGATCTGAAGCAGGATGTTGAACACGTCGTGATGGGCCTTTTCGATCTCATCGAACAGGATGACCGCATAGGGCTTTCGCCGGACCGCTTCCGTCAGGTATCCGCCCTCGTCGTAACCGACATATCCCGGAGGCGCTCCGATGAGCCGGGCCACGGCGTGTTTTTCCATATATTCGGACATGTCGATCCGGATCATGGCCTGTTCGCTGTCAAACATGAATTCGGCAAGCGCCCGGGCCAGTTCTGTTTTACCGACGCCCGTGGGACCGAGAAATATAAAAGAACCGATGGGGCGGTTCGGGTCCTGAAGCCCGGACCGGGCCCTGCGCAGCGCGCTGGAAACGGCGGCGATGCCTTCGTCCTGGCCGATGACGCGTGCTTTGAGTCGCTCCTCCATATGGATCAGCTTCTGGACATCGCTCTCCAGCATCCGGGACATCGGAATGCCGGTCCAGTTGGCGACGACATCGGCCACATCCTCCTCATCCACCTCCTCCTTGAGCATCTGTTCTTCTTTTTGCGTTTCCAGGAGGCGGGTCTGCTCCGCCTCCTGGAAACGCAAAAAGAAGAACAGATGCTCAAGGAGGAGGTGGATGAGGAGGAT